>ENA-OSEO01000108-OSEO01000108.1-sediment-metagenome-genome-assembly--contig:-NODE-108-length-222407-cov-8.409180_pt1 | contig 222407 bp, 223 predicted proteins | sample MGYA00237883_ERZ534232 | MGnify/ENA metagenome assembly ERZ534232
TTCTTTAAGCTTTAGGTCGTAAAAACTACAATCCAACAGCCTTCTCAGCTGCCTATTTTAACTCCGCGCTTGACAGTATAAAACTGGATTGTATTTGTAATTGCATTTCAAGTGAAGTTAGTTGAAACTTTGTTTGTTCTATTTGCTCTGGAATAGATGGTGCTTGATAATATGATTGCTGGGGATGAAAATAACTATAATCTTGATAATAAGGATTTCTAGCATGAGGATGATTTTGTAAATTTAGTAGCTGATTTTGAAGAAACAGTTTGTCATTTACCAAATTTCTTTTATTTAAATATTTGGAATATTCAAATGTGTTTCTATAATTTATGTTTTGATGGGTAAAAAATTCACTACTTACGTTGAGGGTAAAAATATCTTGATGAACTGTAGTTAGTAAACTTTTTACTATTATAAAAGTGTTGTCGTAAATCAATACATCTTGAATATTATTGTAAATTTTAATATGAAAATTAAAAAAACTTATTATGTCATCATCAGATATGATTTTATTTTTTTTACCATAAGGATTAATTCTAAAATAAATATCTTTACCTGTTGAACTTTTCCAAATTTTTATGCCTTTAACTAATTCTAGGTAGTTCAATGTTTGATTGTGCAGGTTTTGCACATTAGAGATGAAGTTCAGACGCTGCTGTTCATTAAAAATATTTTGATAATAAATTGCTTGATCATGTTGTGTTATTGATTGGATATTGGCAAATATTTCTTGCCGTAATTTTAATTCTTTTTCAGTTATTTTTTTTGCATTTTGCAAATCTTGCTCATTTGAAACCAAAGCTGTTGATATATTTTCACTATTTACAATTTCTGATTCATGCACTTCATTAAGTTTGACTGGTAAATTTGAGCTCATTATTGTTCACTTTTCTAAAATATTCAATATCTCATCATTTTACGTGACATTAGATAGAGAAGTTATTAAGAAGTCAAAAATGAAAATGATTAACCTCGAAAAAACATCAGTGACAAATCAGTTTTCAGAAAATCAATCAAGAATGAAATCATTGAAGAGACATGTCTCCTCTATAGTAGTTCACAAGAGACAACAATACAAATAAATACAACTATATATATCTACTGACAGTAAAGTGATACCCGTTTTTGGCACCCTATCGTTTTAAAAGAAGAGGATTAAATTAAGATTTTTTTATTCTTTATGTTTACAGAAGTTCTTATTTTAGGGATTTAAAGGAGTGGTACCAGTGGGCGGACTCGAACCGCCACGACATCGCTGCCAACGGATTTTGAATCCGTCGTGTCTACCATTTCACCACACTGGCATGCTGTGAAGAGGTGGAATTATAGGGTCGCTTTGCTTAAAGCTGAGTAAAAAACGATTCACTGCCGTTTCTAATCTGATTTGTGTTTTTGCCGATATTGAGTACATGGAACTTTTCTTGCTTTGGTAGCCCAAGCAAGCCTAAAAGGATTGGACGTGAGAATTACCGCTTCCGCATATTACAACAACATTTACGGCGAAAACAGCAAGATCAACCGTCAGCTCTTCGATGTGAGCAAACAGATCTCCTCGGGCCTCAATATCCAGTATGCCCACGATGATCCGACGATTTTTGTCGATACGCTCCGTCTTGACGGCGAAATAACGACCCTGTCTCAAATACGCAACAGTGTCGACAACGGCTACAAATTTTCGACCCAGACCGATACCACGATCGGTCAGATCGTCGAAACACTCGAACAGGTCAAAGTCAAAATGATCTATGCCGCCAACGAAATCCATTCCGAAACCAGTCTTCAGGCGATTGCCAAAGAGTTGCGCGGGCTCCAAAAAAATCTCATCTCCCTTGCCAACAGTTCGATCGGGGGGCAATATCTCTTTTCGGGAACCGCGACTTCGGTTAAACCGATTGACGAAAAAGGGGTCTACCAGGGGAACGACCAGGATCTCACCTCGTTTATGGGAACCGGCGTCACCCAAAAATACAACCTTACCGGTGCACAGCTCTTTTTGGGTGAAGAGAGCGTCGTCAACCGTACGGTCACGACCAACATGGAGCATCACAGTCTTCTGACGAATAACGTCATCACTCCCCAGAGCAGCATTCGCGACCTGATGGGAGATGACGGGGATGCGGTAGACGAACCCACCTATTTTTACATCAACGGGACACGCAGTGACGGAACCGCCTTTAAATCGGCGATTCAGATGGATATGACCGAAACCGTCGACGACCTCATGCAGCGTATCGCTCTGGCGTACGATCCGAATCAGGCTACGCCATTGGGCAATCAGGTCGAAATCAAAATCAATGCCGGCGGGCAGTTTCAGATCATCGACAAAGTCAAAGGTTCCAGCCAGCTCGACTTCCACATGGTGGGCGCGGTCGACTTCAGCGGCGGCGGTGCGGCCAACGTCACCGATATCGACGATCTTCAGACCGGAACAACCGACTTTACGAACATCGGGGTCAACCCGCTGTTTGTCAAAGAGTTTACCCGCAGCGGGTTTTCCACCCCGACCGGAACGCTCAACACGATCGAAGGGATCAATTACGACCGGACCAATTTCGTCAAAGACGGAGCCAGCCTGATTTCCAACGTTCCGCAGATCGTCAAATCGGACAATTCGGTGGCACAACCGACGACCAAACTGCTTGACGCCGCAGGGGTCGATCCCGCGACCAACACGCTTGTCGGAACGACCCTGAACCTTCAGGGTAAAAACATCTACGGTGTCGCATACGACCTACAAATCAACCTGGCTGCCGCCTCTTCGGTCAGCGGAACGGTCGGCGGGGTGCCGATCACGACCTTCAACGTCTACAACGCCGACACCGCACGGACAACCGCCAATGCGGACACCATGAGTTACCAGCAGCTTCTTGATGTCGTCAACATGGCCGTCAGCGGCTCTCTCCCCGCCGCCAACAGCGCCGCCGCGTACGATGCCGCCATCACGACGGCCAATTCCCGTTCGTCCGCGACGCTCGATTACGCCGGCCGGGTCGTCATCAAAGATAAAGTCTATACCGACACCCAGGCGGCGGTTTCGCTCTACGACGATACCTCCGATACCTATCCCGCCACCGACACCACGAGCAACAGCGGTTCTTCTTTGGTTTTCAACGCCAACAGCGCGCTGACGGTGCGTGATCCGAAAAACGACTTCTTCGCCCGCCTCGAAGAGGTGATCCAGGCCGTGGAACAAGGTAAGTACAAGGCCGATGGGACCGACACCATCGATCCTCGCAATGTCGGGATCGAAGAAGCGATCGCGATGATCGATGATCTCAGCGACCACACGACCCGGATGCAGACGGAAGCGGGAACCTACTCGCAAACCCTGCTCGGTGCCTCGGAACGGACCGATATGCTGATCATGAGTGCGACGACCCTTCGCGCGGACGTCATCGATACCGATATGGCCGAAGCGCATTTGCGAATGCAGCAGCTGCAACTCAATTATCAGGCGATGCTCTCGAGCATATCAAAAGTTTCCGAACTCTCACTCGTCAAATATCTCTAACGGATGTCAAAAAAGCGGGGTTTCTCCCCTTTTTTGCTATAATCAGCCTACTTTTCAGATCCTCGGTAAGGAACATCCCATTTTACGCGATACGTTATTTATTGCCGGATTCGGCATCCTTTTTTATCTTGGCATCGCCACGATCATCGGCAGCGCATCGGTCATCGGCGCATACGGGGCCTCATTTGCGGCTTACAACGTCCATATTTTCGGCTACGTCGCCTATACCTATCTGCTGCTGCTGATGGTTCCCCTTTTTTATTGGCACAAGTACGACGGCGGACTACACCGCCGACTTGAGATGGCGGGGATTTTCGCCCTTCTCTTCTTCGCCCTCGTATTTTTTCAGGCACTCGTGGTCGAAGGACCCTACCGCGGCGCTTTCGGAGGCAGCATCGTCGATTTTCTGGGGGTTTACATCGGAACGTTCGGATTGTGGGTGCTGTGGCTGATGCTCGTCGCCGTATCGGTCATCGTCGTCATGGAACAAAGCCTTGCCGAACTCGCCGAGCCGATCAAAGAATACATGGAAAAGCCGCTTGCTTCTCCCAAGAGCCTCACCCCCCAAACGGCTGAAACCTTCCCGTCCTTCATCGACACGAATGAGGGTGTGCCCGAACTTCCCGTCATGCAAAAGGCGATCGAAGAGACCGCGGAGGTGCCGTTTTCAGAACCGAAACCGCTTCACGTCGACCCCGAGCCTATCGTTCAGCAAACTCCCCCTGAGCCCGCACCGCGTCCTTCCGCCGCCTTGGTCGAGCCCGCCCCTCAACCTTCCATAGAGCATCCGAAAGAATCGACGATCCTCACCATGGCCAAAAAAGTGAAGGAATCCAAACAGCAGGCCATCGTCGTCGACGAGCTCGAAGAGAATAAAATGCTGCTCGAGCAGATCGACCGGGGCGTTACCGAGAAACCCAAAAATTTCAAACTCCCGCCGATCGATATTTTCCAATACCCTCCGAAAAAACAAAACGGGATCGACGAAGCCGAACTCGACGATAAAATCAAAGACCTGATCGAAAAACTCAAACATTTCAACATCGACGGCGACGTCGTACGTACCTATGCCGGCCCGGTTGTATCGACGTTCGAGTTCAAACCCGCCGCCAACATCAAAGTATCGAAAATCCTTGGCCTTCAAGATGACCTAGCGATGGCGCTGCGGGCGCAGACGATCCGCATCCAGGCACCGATTCCCGGTAAAGACGTCGTCGGGATCGAGATCCCCAACAAAAGCGTCGAGACCATCTACATCCGCGAGCTCTTCGAAAGCCAGCTTTTCAAAGAGGCGGCCTCGCCGCTGACGCTGGTACTCGGAAAAGACATCGTCGGCAAACCGTTCATCACCGATCTCAAAAAACTCCCCCACCTCCTCATCGCCGGAACCACCGGAAGCGGCAAAAGCGTCGGAATCAACGCGATGATCCTGAGTCTTCTGTACAAAAACTCTCCCGACCAGCTCAAACTGATGATGATCGACCCGAAAATGCTCGAATTTTCCATCTACAACGACATACCGCACCTTCTTACCCCCGTCATCACGAAGCCCAAAGAGGCCATCGCGGCACTGAGCAACATGGTGTATGAGATGGAGCGCCGCTACAAACTGATGAGCGAGACGCGCACCAAAAACATCGAGAACTTCAACGAAAAAGCGAAAAAAGAAGGTTACGAACCCCTCCCCTATATCGTCGTCATTATCGACGAACTCGCCGACTTGATGATGACGAGCGGCAAGGACGTCGAGTACTCGATCGCCCGTCTAGCCCAAATGGCCCGCGCCAGCGGCATCCACCTGATCGTCGCGACCCAGCGTCCGAGCGTCGACGTCGTCACGGGGCTAATCAAGGCCAACCTCCCTTCCCGTATCAGCTACAAGGTAGGCCAGAAAATCGACAGTAAAATCATCCTCGACGGCCAGGGGGCCGAATCGCTGCTCGGGCGGGGGGACATGCTCTTCACCCCTCCGGGCATGAGCGGTCTCGTGCGCCTCCACGCACCGTGGAGTACTGAAACCGAGATCGAGAAAGTGGTCGAATTCCTAAAAGCCCAGCGCGAACCCGATTACGACCGCCGTTTTCTGCGCGACACCGACGAAGCGGCGGCTTCGGCCTCAGGCGGAGGAAACGACGAAGAGCTCGACGAACTCTACGAAGAAGCGAAAAACATCGTCCTCTCGGAGCAAAAAACCTCGATAAGTTATCTCCAGCGCCGTTTGCAGATCGGCTATAACCGCTCAGCCCGTCTGATCGAACAGCTTGAAAACAACGGCATCCTCTCCGCTCCCAACGCCAAAGGCAACCGCGACATCATCACCGACGATCCTTTCTGATCCCTTTCGGGGATCGCCTCTTTCAGCCTCATTTTTTTGTATAGATGTAACTTTTTTACCTACTTTCTACGAATCATTTCACGGGATCCTATTTTCAACAAAATCAATATGTTACTAATATAAACACTTTGAAGAGCAATTTTTAAAATAAATGGGTATATTCGTAACATATCTAAAAAACCGATTTTTTTTCCTGATATAATGACTCAAAATTAACTGACACAGGAGTCACCATGGCTTTTATGGACGAATACAAAGCGCACGTTGCGGAGCGTGCCGCACAGGGTATCCCGCCTCTTCCACTCACAAAAGAGCAGGTAACCGCACTGATCGAACTGATCAAAGCGGAAAAATCGAAAAACGCCGAGCTGGTCGATATGCTGGCCAACCGTGTCAATCCCGGCGTTGACGACGGTGCTCACGTCAAAGCGGCATTCCTTCACCAGATCGTTCAGGGGCAGGAAAAAGCTTTCTTGGCTGACTCAAGCGACATCGACGCGAATGAGCACAAAATCGTTGCGATTCAGATCCTCGGAAAAATGGTCGGCGGTTACAATGTCAAACCCCTGATCGATGCTCTCTCGATCGACGCGCTCGCACAGGAAGCGGCCGACCAGCTCAAACACACGCTGCTCGTGTACGATGCATTCAACGACGTCGTCGAACTTTCCAAAACCAACAAATACGCCAAAGAGGTTCTCCAGTCATGGGCCGATGCGGAGTGGTTCACCAGCAAAAAACCGCTGGCCGAAAAATTCAGCGTCGTCGTCTTCAAATTCCCGGGCGAAACCAACACCGATGACCTCTCTCCGGCGAGCGCCGCGTTTACCCGTTCGGATATCCCGCTTCACGCTACGACGATGCTCTCGGCTAAAATGCCCGAAGGGATCGCGAAAATTGCCGAACTGAAACAAAAAGGGATGCAGATCGCTTACGTCGGCGACGTCGTCGGAACCGGATCAAGCCGTAAATCGGCCGCCAACTCGGTCCAGTGGCACATGGGTGAAGATATCCCCGGTATCCCCAACAAACGTACCGGCGGGGTTGTCATCGGCGGTATTATCGCTCCGATCTTCTTCGCAACCTGTGAAGACTCCGGCGCTCTTCCCATCGAAGCGGACGTTACCCAGATGGAAACGGGCGACGTGCTCGAAATCGACACCAAAGCCGGAACTATCACCAAAAACGGTACGCAGATCGCAACCTTCAGCCTTCGCCCGAATACCATCGAAGACGAAGTTCGCGCCGGCGGACGTATCCCCCTTATCATCGGTCGCGGTTTGACTGCCAAAGCACGTGCAGCCCTGGGAATGGCACCGGCAACGATCTTCGCTCAGCCGATCCAGCCTGCCGATACGGGCAAAGGCTACACTCTGGCACAGAAAATGGTCGGTAAAGCATGCGGTATGGAAGGTGTTCGCCCCGGTATGTACTGTGAACCGATCACCAGCACCGTCGGAAGCCAGGACACGACCGGACCGATGACGCGCGACGAGATCAAAGAGCTCTCGGCTCTTGGTTTCTCTGCCGATTTCGTATTGCAGTCTTTCTGTCACACGGCGGCGTATCCGAAACCCTCCGACGTGAAACTCCACGCGACGTTGCCTGCGTTCATCTCTACGCGCAGCGGTGTAGCGCTTCGTCCGGGTGACGGCGTTATCCACAGCTGGCTGAACCGGATGGTTCTTCCCGATACGGTCGGAACCGGCGGCGACAGCCACACCCGTTTCCCGATCGGTATCTCTTTCCCTGCGGGTTCGGGTCTCGTTGCGTTCGCAGCCGTTACCGGCTCTATGCCGCTTGAAATGCCCGAATCGGTATTGGTTCGCTTCAAAGGCGAAATGCAGCCGGGCATCACCCTTCGCGACCTGGTCAACGCGATCCCTTATTATGCGATTCAGCAGGGGCTCCTGACCGTCGAGAAAAAAGGGAAGAAAAACATTTTCAACGGACGTGTTCTTGAAATCGAAGGTCTGCCGAACATGAAAGTCGAGCAAGCGTTTGAACTTTCTGATGCTTCTGCGGAGCGTTCAGCGGCGGCTTGTACCGTGCGCCTCAACAAAGAGCCGGTCATCGAGTACCTCAAATCAAACGTCACCTTGATTGAAGCAATGATCAAAGACGGCTACGAAGACGCGCGTACGCTTCAGCGCCGTGCGGACAAAATGAAAGAGTGGTTGGCCAACCCGACGCTCATGGAACCGGATGCGGATGCGGAATACGCCGCAATCATCGAAATCGACCTCAATGAAATGAAAGAACCGATCGTCGCATGCCCGAACGACCCGGATAACGTCAAACTTCTCAGCGAAGTCGCCGGCGACACGATCCACGAAGTCTTCCTCGGAAGCTGTATGACCAATATCGGCCACTACCGTGCGGCGGGTGAAGTCATGCGCGGCGAAGGTAAAATCGGCGTCGAGAAATTCTGGATCGTTCCGCCGACCCGTATGGATGAGCAGCAGCTCATTAACGAAGGTTACTACGACGTCTACAAAGCAGTCGCCGCTACGACGGAAGTACCTGGATGTTCGCTCTGTATGGGTAACCAGGCTTCCAGCCGTGAAGGTTCGACGGTATTCTCGACTTCGACCCGTAACTTCGACAACCGCCTCGGAAAAGGGACCCAGGTTTACCTCGGTTCTGCTGAGCTTGCCGCCGTTTGTGCGAAACTCGGACGTATCCCGACGGTAGAAGAGTACATGAGCATCGTTCCCGAGAAACTCGCCGGGAAAGCGGATGACGTATACAAATATCTCAACTTCAACGAGATCAACAACTACCACCTCGAAGCGCGTAACGTCGCCGAGGAAAAATACGGCGTCACGATCAAAGCCGTATAACTCTTCCCCCCTTTCCCTCCCCGAGGGAAAGCCCGATATGCTATAATGGCATATCTAGTACGCAAAGCACACCCATGTCCCCATTTGATTCCCTTCCCTTACGTCCGCAGCTTTTCAAAGCCCTTTCACGCCTCGGTTTTACAACGATGACCCAGATTCAGAGCGATGCGCTCCCTTCCATTCTGGCAGGAAAAAACGTCATCGCCCGCTCCGCGACCGGAAGCGGAAAAACCCTTGCGTTTTCGCTGGGGGTACTCGAAAAGATCGATCCCAAGCGGTTCGAAGTCCAGGCCCTTTTACTGTGCCCTACCCGGGAACTGGCCGAACAGGTTGCCAAAACGATCCGTTCGCTCGCGTCCGAAATCGGCAACGTCAAAGTACTGAGTCTTTGCGGCGGGGTGCCGATGCGGGGACAGATCCATTCTCTCAAACACGGGGCCCATATCATCGTCGGAACCCCCGGACGGGTTCTGAAACTGCTCCAGATCGACGCTCTTTCCCTCTCAGCGGTCAACACTGCGGTACTGGATGAAGCCGACCATATGATCGACATGGGGTTCATCGAGGACATCAGTGCGATTTTGGAGTACGTTCAGCGCGATGCGCAGCATCTGCTTTTCTCGGCGACCTATCCCGAGACCATCCTCTCCCTGGCCTCGACGATAATCAAAGATCCCGTTTTTATCCATTCCGAAAACCCGGTTCAGCTTCCCGGGATCGACGAGATCGCCTACCGCTGTACCGGCGACAGGCCCTCGGCGGTCGCTTCGATCATGGCGGCCCATGATCTCTCGGGCGTCATGATTTTTTGCAATACGAAAATCCAGACCGATGAACTGTGCAATGCGCTGAACAAGACTGGCATCCATGCGCTCGCCCTTCACGGGGATATGGAGCAGTTCGACCGCAACGAAGCGATCATCCAGTTTCGCAACGGCAGCGTCACCGCGCTCGTAGCGACCGACGTTGCCGGACGGGGCATCGACATCGACGGACTGGATGCCATCATCAACTACGACGTACCGACCCAGAAAGAGCGCTATGTGCATCGTATCGGCCGTACGGGCCGCGCTGGGAAAAGCGGCCTTGCGATCACCCTGTGCGACGATGAAACGCTGTTGCGGGCGATCGGGATCGATCTCCCCCTCCAACCTCTTGGCGATGCAGCGCAACAGCCGCTTCCGCGCACCTCGATGCAGACACTGTGCATCGATGCCGGGCGCAAAGAAAAACTCCGCGCCGGCGATATCGTAGGAGCCCTCATCCACGAATGCGCTCTTACGAAAGAGCAGATCGGAAAGATCGATCAGCTCGATCACCTGAGCTACGTCGCCCTTCCCCGTTCCCTTGGGGAAAAAATTTACCAAAAACTCAAAAATCGTCCCATAAAAGGGAGAAATTTCAGGTTATGGCTGTTAGACTGATAAAGACAATTATGATAAATTATAATGCTTAAGAAGGATTTTTATGGCCAATCAAGAGCTAACGTTCGGAGAAGACGAATTTATCGTTTCCAAGACCGACCTCAAAGGTAAAATTACCTACGGTAACGCCCTTTTCATCAAAATGTCGGGCTATACGGAACATGAACTGATGCACAAGCCCCACAACATTCTCCGCCACGAAGAGATGCCGGCCGTGGTTTTCAAACTCCTGTGGAGCCGCATCCAGGCCGGGAAAGAGATTTTCGCCTACGTCAAAAACAAAACGAAAAACGGCGATTATTACTGGGTTTTCGCCCACGTCACCCCTTCTTTCGACGCCGGTCGTCAGATCAGCAACTACCATTCGGTCCGCCGTAAACCGACCCAAAAAGCACTCGACGCGATCAAACCTCTTTATGCGGCCCTTCTTCAAAAGGAAAAAAGCGGAGGGATCGCCGCATCCGAAGCGGCGCTGAACCAAATCCTCAAAGACAAAGGAATGTCGTATGACGAATTTATCCTCTCTCTCTAAAGTCCAGTACGCCAATATCGCGTCGATCATTCTTTTTATCGTCGCGCTTGTGCTGGAAATGGTACTTTACGGCTGGAGCTGGGTCCGCCTGCTCAATTTTTTCAACTTTGCCCTTGCATGGTTCGTCTTCATCAACATCCGAAAAGCGCAGGAGACGATCCATGAAGTGGCCGCCGTCATCAAAAGCGCCGAAAAAGGGGACCTCGAAAACCGTATCACGCACATCACCGATCAGGGTGAGCTCAACGACTTGTGCTGGAATACCAACAACATGCTCGACCAGACCGAAGTGTTCATCCGCGAAATCCGCGCCAGCGTCGAAGCTTCAAGCCGCGACGAATTCCACCGCCGGATTCTCGTTCAGGGCCTGCAGGGCGAGTTCAAAGAGGCAAGCGCCTTCGTCAACAAAGCGATCGACGCGATGCACAGCAACTACCTGCACGTCCAGAAATCGATCCTCAACAGTGCCCTGGGCAAAATCGGTTCCGGCGTCGGCGGGGGGCTCGAAGTGATCCAGCACGATTTGCAAAACACGATTTTGCGTCTCCACAAAATCGTTGAGATCAGCCAGGCCACGTCCGACAACTCTTCGCAGACGGTCAACGCACTCGAAGAGATCATCAGCAAACTCAGCCGCCTGATCGAACTGGTCCAGACCTCTGCCGATGCGATCCACTCGCTGAATGAAAAAACGAGCGAGATCAGCTCGGTGGTGAACCTGATCAAAGACATCGCCGACCAGACCAACCTCCTCGCCCTTAACGCCGCGATCGAAGCCGCACGTGCCGGGGAACACGGACGGGGGTTTGCGGTCGTTGCCGACGAAGTCCGCAAACTGGCGGAACGGACCCAGAAAGCGACCGGAGAGATTGCCATCGCCGTTCAGACCCTTCAGCAGGATACTACCGAGATCTATTCGAACTCCGAAGACATGAATGAAATCGCCAACGAATCGAGCCACTCGATCGAATCGTTCCGCCAGACGCTCTACACGTTCAATCGTGACGCCCAAAGCACGGCGATCCAGGCAACCGCCATCGAAAATACGACGTTTGTCACGCTGGCGAAAATCGACCACATTATCTTTAAATCGAACGCTTACAAATCGATCGTCAACGGCGTTGCGGAAACCGAATTCGCTGACCACCACAACTGCCGTCTTGGCAAATGGTACGACGGCGGCATAGGTCATGAGCGTTTCGGACACCTCGGCAGTTTCAAACCGATGGAAAAGCCGCATGAAGTGGTACACAAAATGGTGCATACCAATATGGTGTTCATCGAAGGGGAAGACCGCTCAATCGAGCATCAAGAAGAAGTACTCAACAATTTCAAAACGATGGAAGACGCAAGCCACGAGCTTTTCGGCCTGCTGGACAACCTGATCAAAGAGTCCGAAGACGACCTGATGAAACGCGCGAATCTGGCCTAAAACGGCCCGTTCGCTCTACTCCCTGAAATACCCTTCCAGAATCTGTTTTCCAAGCTCAACGCCGGGTTGGTCGTACGTGTTGATTTCCAACAACGCGCCGCTGGCGGAGGTAAGCAGTTCGTAATAGATAATCATCCCCCCGACGGAGTGTTCGTCGATTTTTTTCCATTCGATATCGTCGACGCTGACGTCGCTTTCGATCACGCTTTTCATTGTCGCCATGCACTGCGCATTGATCAGTTCGTTGAACGAGTGGCCGTTAACGAAGTCGCTTTTTTCAAGATAGCGAAGCGAAAGTTGGGGAATCATCAGCGATTCTTCGGATTCGGCGATGTGCATGAAGGTGACCGTTTTATTCAGCGGCCCCTGCACGATCAATTGCAAAAACGAATGCTGATCGACCGATCCGATGAGGGCGATGGGCGTTAGCCCTACCCTCTCGCCGCGGCGGTTCCTTTTTCCCAGCGATTCTCCCCACAGCTGCACCATCCATTTTCCGAACTCTTCGAAGGTATCGGAATAAGCAAAGAGGACGTTCATCGGAAAACGCTGCGCGTTGGTGACATAGTACGCCGCTTTTTGGAGCAGATGATCCTCTTTGCGTTCCCAGAAACGTTCCAGGAACGCCTCGGCCCCTTTTAGCACTTCGAGGGTATCGAACCCCGCAAGCGTGAGCGGGACGATCCCGACCGCACTGAGGACCGAAAAGCGTCCTCCGACATTGGAAGGGATAACGAAACGGCGCAAACCGTTTTCATCCGCATATTGCGCCAGAACCGACCCCTCGTCGCTGATCACCATCACCTGGTCGGAATGTTCGACTTTCAGATCGAACGCAACGATGACCCGTTTGAAAATGGAGAGGGTCTCTACCGTGCTGCCCGATTTGGAAATGACGATGAAAAGGGTCCGGGGTTTGTCGATCTGCGAAATTACCTGGCTGACGCTGATAGGATCGGAGTTTTCGAGGTAAACGATTTTTTTGGCGTTCGGGGTGCCGGGACGAAGGAGGCGTTCGATCGCTTTGATTCCCAGTGACGAGCCTCCGATCCCGATCACCGCGATCGTGTAGTATTTTTTATCGATTGCGGGACGCAGAGCCTCCACTTCCCCGACCAGCGGCTGGGACGCACGCGGAAGGTCATAATAGCCCACTTCCCCGCTTTGGGCTTCGAACCGAAGGGCTTCGTACCCTTTTTCGATTGTAAAGGGGTCGATGTTTTTCGTGCTGAAGTGGTTGACGAAGCGGAGCATCAGCGGTTTCCGATGAGAACCGTCATGTCCACAAGCCGGCTGCTGTACCCCCATTCATTATCGTACCATGCCAGTACTTTGACGGTATTGCCGTCCACGACGCTCGTCATGTCCGGAACATAGGTCGAGCTGTAGGTGCTGCCGATAAAATCGGAAGAAACCCGCTTGTCATTGTCGATCTCGATGAGCCCTTTGAAAGCGCCTTGCGCCGCGGCGTTGAATGCCGCATGGACTTCCTCTTTGGTCACCTCTTTTTTCAGGTTGACCGTAAGGTCGACGACCGAAACGTCCGGTGTCGGAACGCGCATCGCGTACCCGTTGAGTTTCCCCTGCAGATGCGGCATCACTTTGCCGATCGCTTTGGCCGCACCCGTAGAGGTCGGGATCATGTTCATCGCCGCGGCACGCGCGCGGCGGGGATCTTTGGAGTGTTTGACGTCGAGAATGTTCTGGTCGTTCGTATACGAGTGGATCGTCGTCATCAGGCCGTTTTCAATTCCGAACGCATCGTCGAGAACCTTCGTGATCGGCCCCAGACAGTTGGTCGTACAGCTGGCGTTGGAGATGATCGCTTCCCCTTTGTACTGATCCGAATTAACCCCGAAAACGTACGTCGGGCTGTCATCTTTGGCGGGTGCGGACATGATCACTTTCTTGACGCCGTTTTTGAGGTGTTTGGCGCAGCTCTCCTGATCCAGGAATTTGCCCGTACATTCGATCACTACTTCGGCGCCCGCGCTGCCGAAATCGACGTTGTCGATATTGCGGTCGTTGAACATACGGACGTTTTTGCCGCCGATCTGGATCGTCTGGTCGTCGATCACTTTCGCATCGATACCGCGGTGGACGCTGTCGAATTTCAACAGATACTCAAGCATGTCGGGTTTTGCGGTCGTATTGAGCGCGACCAGCTCGATGTCACTGCGTTCTGCGATGATTTTAGCTACGATAATTCCGATTCTTCCTGTGCCGTTAATCGCCACTTTGAGTGCCATAGAGACTCCTGATTTCAAAGAAAATAATGCTTTATTGTAACAAAAAAAGTTTAAAGGGAGCGTTAGGGAGGGGGTGAAACCCCCAAAGAAGGGGGGAAATCAGTAACTGTAAGTGACCGTTACGGGAATCTCTTTGAGCGGCTGATCGCTCTGTACGCTAATCTGTTTTCCTTTAAAAAGGGCGGTATTGGTATAACCGCTGAGCACCTGGCGCGGTTTGTACGTTTTGTGCGTTTCGCATTTACGGACGGTACGGTACGAGGTAGTATTCCCCCCGCCGTAACTGCCGGCGACTTTCTGCCCGGCCAGCGTTCCCAGGACGGCACCCCCGACGGTCGCGACCGTTTTGCCGGTTCCGCCGCCGATCTGGTGCCCCAGCACACCTCCGAGCGCACCGCCGGCTACCGCACCGACGACGTTGTTCATTCCGCCGCCGCTTTCGACGGCTTCCTGGACGTCATAACACCGTTCTTCAGGTATTTCTTCCTGGACCGTCGCATAGACGGGTGCGGAACGGGTCACTTTGACGTATTCGACGGTCGAAAAACTCTCCGATGCAAGCAACGTACCGCAAAGAAGAAACGGCAATGAAAAAGCGGAAAAGGATGGGATGGACATGAATAATTCCTTCGGTTCGATTTATCGGGCAATTGTACGGCCCGATTGTTAACCGATAGTGAATTATTTTTCGCCGTAGAGGAGCGTGTTGATTTTTCCGTAGATGTCGAGGATTTCGTCTTTTTTCTCAAAAAAACTGTTTTTGTTGGCGATCAGGTGGGTCGAGGATTCCATGATCGTCTCCACCACTTCCAGACCGTTTTGTTTCATCGTGCTTCCCGTTTCGACCACGTCGACGATCATGTCGGCGAGTCCGACCAGCGGGGCGAGTTCGATCGAGCCGTAGAGCTTGATGATGTCGGCAGCAACGGCACGCTCGGCAAAATAACGCTTCGTGATGTTGACCATCTTCGTCGCGACCTTGATCTCGCTTTTGGTGAAATCGGGCTTTTCACCCGAGCGCATCCCGATGGCGATACGGCATTTTCCCTTTTGAAGGTCCAGCAGACGGATGACGTCAAGCCCCTGCTCTTCGAGGGTGTCAAGGCCGACGACGCCGATATCCGCCGCCTGGTGGTAGACGTACGTCGCGACATCCTGGTTGCGTACCAGCAAAAATTTGAAATTCTCGGTCTGGAGAATCAGTTTGCGGTCGTCGAATTTGAATCCGCTGCCGAAAATCGATTCGAAAATTTCCAGCGTTTCATCAGCGATCCGCCCTTTTGGGAGTGCGACACTTAGCATACTCTACCTTTTTCGATTAACTTTTTCATCCCCTTGAAGACCAGCTCTTCATCGACGACCGCATCCGGGAAAAAACGGCTTAACATCTTTGCGTCGCCGCCGCACAGGAAAACCGGTTTTCCAAGGCTTTGTATCTGCGCGATCAAAGGAGCCAAAAAACCTGCCGTCACGGCATCCGGGGTATTTTTCGCCATTTTAGCCAAATCAACCTCAAAGTTCCATGACACGTCCAGCGCCGGAGAGAGACGCCCGTATGCTTCCTGCGCTGCCCTGAGCCCCAGAGCGATGAATCCCCCCTGATAGGCTCCCCCGCGCATCACGTCTACAGTGATAGCACTCCCCGCATCGACGACAACCCCTTCCTCTATCGCTTCACACGCCGCGATTCGGTCGATTCCCATCGTAGGGTAATACTTGGCCCACACGACGCATTCACGCAGATCGTGCCAGTTTGCCAAACCCGCTACCCGCCGATCGAACGCCGCGTTGACACTGATGAAATAAACCTCTTCACTGATTGAAAAGGGGTCGAACGTATCGGCGGAATGCTTGGTTCGTTTCCCGTTCCGATACAGATCAACCGATGTGTTGCCGACGTCGCATAAAATCATGCCGACATTATAACTTAAGTACGGAATTCACCCGCGCGACGCTGTCGCCCTTGTGCAGGCTCAAGCGGACAATCGAATCTTCCGGGGCGTTAAGGTCGTGCATGACGTTCCCTTCCAGCGCGATCACATCTCCCGATTTGAGCGTAAAGCGTTCCTCGCCCACCCCGAAATCGATACTGCCCGATACGATCATTACCGTAATCGGAAACGACGTTTTATGGGCTTTCATCGATTGACCCGCACGAAAAACGATCCGGATCTCTTTGGTAAAGCCGCTATCGATGAGAGGGGTAATGACGGGTTGGGCGTCGCCGTAAACGATGTCGGACGTAAATGAAGCCAGATGCATGGTAACTCCTTTTTAAGCGGATCATACCAGTACCGATACGATTATCGCTTGATGGAAATCAATCCTTTTCCATCGGATGGCACTCCCGGACCGTATCCTGGAGGTTCTGTTTCTGAACATGGGTGTAGATCTGCGTCGTCAGCAGCGAGGCGTGCCCCAGCAGCTCCTGCACGACCCGCAGATCGGCACCTCCGAGAATCAGCGCCGTAGCGTACGAATGGCGCAGGGCATGAGGAGAAGTATCCAGATATTTCTGGGTGATTTTAAAGGCCGATACACGGCTGAGCGGTTCGCCGCGGTAATTGAGCCACAGCAGCGGACGGTTGAACGGGCAGGCGTCGCGATACGCGCGCAGCGCCTTCATCGCTTCCTCGGCGATCGGGACGTAGCGCTCTTTTTCCCCCTTCCCGTGGCGGATCCGTAGCCATTCACCTTCGATGTCCCCTTCCTGCGCATCGAGGCATTCGCTGATCCTCGTCCCCGTCGCGTAGAGAAACAGGAGCAACGCGTAATCGCGGAGTCCGAGCCAGTCGCTTCGATCGATCCGTTCAAGTCCGGACTGTATCGTTTCGTAGGTGAGGTATTTGGGAAGATTTTTCGGGATTTTGGAAAGGGAAAACTTCGACGAAAGAGAGTCGAAACGGTTGCGGTGGCAGAAATCGAGAAATGAATTGAATGACGAAAGTTTCCGGTTCAGCGTCCGTTTGTTGGGAATCGATCCCAGCAATGCGAACACATCGGCGGAATCGACCTGTGTGAGGCTTTTGCCCGTCGCTTTTTCGATCTCATTCAGATCGCCCGAATACGCCTCGATCGTCCGCGGGCTAAGCGCTTTGATGACCGTGATGTATTCGATAAAAGCGTCAAGCTCTCCCGACATTACTGAACAGCGATGTAGCGGTCGTCGAAATAAAAGCGGCCGTCGCCGACGAAAATCCGGTCCCCTTCCTGGAGATCGACGTCGTACACGTCGTACGCCAGAAGGTTTTTGGTCAGGGCGATCATGTACCCCTCTTTTTCCAATACGTAAACGCGGTCGTTCTGGACGCTGATCCCTACAAAATGGGCAAAAGGAAATTTCTTTTTGGCGCGGAACTGCAGCGAAGGCGACAGGGCGATCACTTCCCCCTGCTTCGTCGTCAGCCAGATACCTTCACTCGTGTAGGCGATGTTTCGGATGTCGTATTTCTCGCGCGCCTCTTTTTGCGACAGCGCCAAAACACCGTATCCGGTCGATGCGACGAGGTTGTTGTCGATGACGTTGAGATAGGCGATGTTGTTGAAATACTCTTCGGAGCTGACGACGACCGAGCGGAGCACCTGTTTGCTCTGGGAATTAACGATGACGATTTTACCGTCAAGCGTCAGGAACAGTACCAGCTCTTTGAGAAAATAGGGGTTGGCGATGCGTGAATCTACCGCGACCGATGCGTTCGACGCCTCTTTGAAAAGTAACTTTTTCGATTCCAGCGAATAGAGTGCCATCTCGTTGTTTGCAAACAGCACGGCCAGAATGTCGTCTTGAACCGATGCGGCGGCGACTCCCCGCTTGAATTCAAACGTCACCTTGCCTTCTCCCCCCTCCGAGGAGAAAAGGACGAGATTGCGCTCGGGGCTTTCGGTCACGATCCATTCGGAGCCGCCGTTGAGCAGACGGTATCCCTCTGGGAGTTTGACCCGTTTTTCACCGTCTTTGGCAAGGAGAACTCCGTTTTCGAGCAACGCGGCGGTAGAAGTCACCTGGGCGATGGAATCGCTAAGGCGCCCGGCATTGCGCCATTCCCCTTTGACATCTTCGGGTTTGTACACCTCTTTGTGCGAACACCCGCTAAAAAATAGGGCCAGTACGGCACTCAGGGCAATCAGCGGAAATTTCATTATTTGACTCCGTAATGAGACAGCGACTGCCCCAGTTGATAGATGGGCGATTCTTCCCCGATCTGGGATATTTTCTGATGCGCCAGCGCGGTATTGCCCTGTTCGAGAGCGTGGACGGCGAGTTCGAGCAGTGCCAGGTCTTTATAGAGCGCGCCCTGGCGCTTCGTGTAATTCTCCAGTCCGGCCGCATCAGATTTGATGATCGCCGCCTCATACGAAGCGATGTCGGCGACACCGAAGGCTTCGGAGTTTTTCAGCGAAGAGAGAATGAGCGGGTCGTTCTGGGCGATTCCGCGGCTGAGCTTCCACAGGTCGTACAAAGCGGGATTGTCGTTTTTGAGCGTCGCTTCGGCGCTCTTATCCCCCGGGTTGAGCAACAGCGTGTTAAGCGCCGCATTCGAACTTTCGATTTTTGCTTCCGTGTATGCCTGATAGGCGATTGCACCCGTAGCCGCGAACAGAAGCGATACGACTCCCGCAATCAGCGGTTTTTGGTACCGTTTGATGAAGCGTTCGGTTTTGATCGCGCTTTCCAGAAACTTCTCTTCGGAATTGAGCTCCTCTTTGAGAGCGTCCATGTTTTCTTTCAGACTCAAAATAACTCCTGATTTTTGCCTTCGCTTAAAAGGTAATGATAGCTCAGCCAATGTTAAAGTTTCGTAAACCGATTTTTTCGGTACAATTATTTTCATAAATTTATCACGAATCAGGTTAACCATGCAAATCGACGAAACCCTTTTACAGCGACTCGAAAAACTCTCCTATCTCGAAATTCCGCAGGAACACCGCGCCGAAATGATCGCCCAGCTTAGCGAAATCGTCTCGTTCGTCGATAACCTCGCAGAACTCGATACGGAAGGGGTAAACGCGACGTTCGCGATGTCGGACGTTTCGACGCGCCTTCGCGAAGACACGGGTACCGTCGACCGTAACGTCAACGACGACATTCTCGCACACGCACCGCACGCACGGGACCATTTTTTCATCGTACCGAAAATCATCGAGTAACCGATGGTCCGCGTATTCGGCATCAAAAACTGTGACAGCGTCAAAAAAGCGCTTCAATTCTTGAACGCGCATTCCGTCCCCTACGAGTTTCACGATTTCAAAACGGCTCCGGTCGGCAAAGAAAAAATTTCCCAGTGGGGTCGCCTGGTCCCCGTATCGACCCTTTTCAACACCAAAGGGACGACCTACCGTACCCTCGGGCTCAAATCGCTTGCACTCGACGATTCAGGTAAAATCGGCTGGATGAGCGAGCATAATCTCCTGATCAAGCGTCCGGTTATCGAATCCCCCAAGGGGCTGATCGTCGGATTCGATCCATCCCAATACGAAGGAATTTTCGCCCATGCAGGACAATAACGGCGCTCCGCTCGACATCCACAAACTCCTCAAAAGCGTCGTCGCTTACAAAGCGTCCGACCTTCACCTTGTCAGCCGCTCCGAGCCCCAGATCCGTATCGACGGACGGCTCGTAGCGCTCAATCTTCCCGTTCTTGACGGCCGAGATATCGAAGAGATGGCCTACTCTCTCTTGACCGAGAAGCAGAAAAAGACTTTCGAGGAGTACAACGAACTCGATTTTTCGATCGTCATCCCCGACGTAGGCCGCTTCCGTGCCAACTACTACAAAACGATGGAAGACATCGCCTGTGCGTTTCGTATCATCCCGGTCACCATCCCATCGCTGGATGATTTGAACGCCAAAAAAATCTTCAAAAGCATCATCAAACGGGAAAAAGGGCTCATACTCGTCACCGGTCCGACCGGAAGCGGTAAATCGACAACCCTCGCGGCGATGCTCAATGAAATCAACATGACCGAATCTCGCCACATCATTACCGTCGAAGACCCGGTCGAGTTCGTTCATACGAACAAGAAGTCGCTCTTTTCGCACCGTAATATCGGTACCGACACCCGCAGCTTCTCCGCCGCGCTCAAATACGCCCTCCGCCAGGACCCCGACGTTATCCTGATCGGGGAGATGCGGGACAAGGAGACGATCCAGGCCGCACTCACCGCGGCCGAAACCGGGCACCTGGTCTTTGGAACGCTGCACACCAACTCCGCGCCCCAGACGATCAACCGTATCATCGACGTTTTCAGCGGTGACGAACAGCCTCAGGTACGGGCCCAGCTCTCGACTTCACTGGTTGCGGTCATATCGCAGGTCCTGATGCCCAAAATCGGGGGCGGTCGAATCGCGGCGCAGGAGGTAATGATCACCAATCCGGCAATCGCCAACCTGATCCGCGAAGACAAAGTCCATCAACTCTATTCGCAGATGCAGCTCAACCAGCAAGAGACCAACATGTCGACCCAGACGCAGGAAATCGTCGAGTGTCTCCGCAAAAAACTCATCAGCCGCGATACCGCTATCCAGTTCTCGAACAAACCCGACGAATTGCTCCGTATTATCGGAACGATGTGATTTTCCCCTTTTTGAGGGGAAACCTTAAACTTTGTTTCAAAAGTTTGCCCTAACTCCCTTCTTTATCCCTTTTTTCCCTTTTTATGTTCTATAATCGCGGATTATGAAACATCAAGAGCTCCTTAAACGTCATCGTCTCAAAGCGACGCCGCAGCGCATTGCCATCATCGAACTGATGCATTCGGCGGGTCATATAACCATCGAAGAGCTCTACCATTCCATTCTCCAGAGATTCGCTTCCATCTCGCTTGCCACCCTCTACAAAAACATCCACAGCATGATGGACGTCAGCCTGATACGGGAAGTGAAAGTGGCGGGGTACAAAACCCGTTACGAAATCGAAAAAGCCCAGCACGCCCACGTCGTCTGCAAAGAGTGCGGCGAACTCAAAGACATTCCGATGCATCCTGCATCACTTCTCAAAGATCCGGGACTCGATATCGCAGGCTACAAAGCCGACGATGTATCGGTAGTCATCACCGGAATCTGTCCTCACTGCCAGGCCAAATAAAACCGTTTTTCAAAAAACAACAATTTGATGTAAAAAAAAAAGAAGTGCCGCAACGGTGCGGCATGTCTGTGAAAAAAGAGGATCAGCGATGCGCTTCTTTGAGCGTATCGGCGATGAGGAACGCGAGTTCGAGGGACTGGTCGGCGTTGAGACGCGGATCGCAGTGGGTGTGATAGCGGCTTTTGAGGTTTTCTTCGGTAATCTCGAACGACCCGCCCAGACATTCGGTGACGTTTTTACCCGTCATTTCAAGATGCACTCCCCCCGCGTAGGTCCCTTCGGATTTGTGGACCTGGAAGAACTGCTTCATCTCACGCAGGACCGAATCGACCGGGCGCGTTTTGTACCCGTTGCTCGTGATCGTGTTGCCGTGCATCGGGTCACAGCTCCAGACGACCTGTTTCCCTTCACGCTCGATTGCGCGGATCAGTTTGGGCATTCCCTCGGCGACTTTATCCGCCCCCATGCGAACGATGATGTTCAGCCGTCCTGCTTCGTTTTCGGGGTTCAGAACGTCGCAGAGGCGTACCAGGTCGTCGGGATCCATCGACGGACCGGCTTTGACCCCGATGGGGTTCTGGATGCCGCGCATGAATTCGACGTGCGCGCCGTCGAGCTGACGGGTACGGTCACCGATCCAGAGCATGTGCGACGAAACGTCGTACCACTCGCCCGTCAGGGAATCCTGGCGGGTAAACGCTTCCTCGTAATTGAGCAGCAGCGCTTCGTGGGAGGTATAGAAATCGGTTTCGCGAAGCGTCCGGTAATTTTCGGAAATGATTCCGCATGCCGCCATAAAACGGAGCGAATCGTCGATCTGGCGTGCCAGTTCATCGTATTTTTTGGTCATTTCGTTCTGTCCGACGAATCCGAGATTCCACGCATGCACCTGGTTCAAATCGGCCAGTCCGCCCGATGCGAACGCGCGCAAAAGGTTCAGTGTCGCCGCCGACTGGTTATAGGCCTGAACCATGCGCTGGGGATCGGGAACACGTGCTTCGGCACTGAATTCGACGCCGTTGATGATGTCCCCGCGGTAGCTGGGAAGGGTGATGCCATCGAACGTTTCGGTATCGGACGAGCGCGGTTTGGCGAACTGGCCGCCCAGGCGCCCGACTTTGACGACCGGCACTCCGCCGGCGAACGTCATGACGACCGCCATCTGCATCATCACCTTGAACGTATCGCGGATGTTGGTGGCGTGAAATTCCGAAAAGCTCTCGGCGCAGTCGCCCCCCTGCAGCAGGAACGCTTTTCCGGCGCACACGTCGGCAAGGCTTTTTTTCAGCATACGGGCTTCACCGGCGAAAACAAGGGGAGGATAATTGCGCAGAACCGCTTCGACCTCTTCCAAAGCGGCCTGGTCGGGATAGACCGGCTGCTGCTTGATCGGTTTTGTTCTCCAGCTGGATCGTGTCCACGTATTCATTCGTTAATCTCCTCGTACCTGCGTCTACGCATCGCGGTTCTATTGTCTTTGTGAATTGTATCGTTTTAATCTAAAAAGGGACTGATTGGAAGAACCAAATCTTAGATTTATGTTTGAAAAAGTATAATGGCGGGAATTATAAAAGGGGGCTTGCCCGACTTGTAAAAGGGTCAAAGAGCGCCTTTTTTCACCAGGCCGACCCGCTCAAGCGGGAGTTGACCGATCGAACATTTCACCAAAGGCCGAGAATGGACAACAGCCGTTTCAACCCTTTCCTACTCCATTTTTGCAAAGAGCTCTCCGTACGGCTGGAATCCCTGAGCAACAATCAGGCCACCCTTGCCTCTTCCGAATTTTCCGAGCTCGCCGAAGCCGCCCTGCACGAAGTGCTCGAATCGTATACATCGGGTGAATTCGATCTTCAGCAGTACCGTTCGGAAGGTACTTTCGAAGGGTACAAAGAACTCGCGCTTCAAAGCATCACCTCCTATTCGCAAACGAATGAAAGCTTCGAAAAGATCACGGCCGACCACGGTTCGCTGCTGGCCGAAACCAACGACGACGAATTGATCAATTTTGACAAAATTACCGAAAAATTCAACGACATCCAGTCCCATCTTAGCGACGAAGTCTCACGGGCAAACCAGGTCATCAGCGGCCTGATGGAGCAGGTTAAAACCCTCGAGATGAAAACGACGCTCGATCCGCTTACCAAGGTGTACAACCGTTATGCCCTCCAGGAGCATCTCAAACCGATCCTCGCCCGCGAAAGTGCCCCTTACGATATCTTTGCCCTGATGATCGACGTCGACGACTTCAAACGGATCAACGACCGTTTCGGCCACATCGCGGGGGACAAGGTGCTCATTTTTATCGCCAAGCTTTTGAAAAAAGCGCTTCGCGAAGGGGACCGCGTCTACCGTTTCGGCGGGGAAGAGTTCATTATCCTCCTCAACCGCACCGACGAAGCGGGAGCCCGTCTGGTCGGCGAACGCCTGCTTTCGTTGTGCCGTAACAACAAGCCCCTGTTTCAGAACCAGCAGATCGCCGTCACGTTGAGCATCGGGCTGACGCAAATCGTTCCAAACGATACCCTCGACGCGATCATCGAGCGTTCCGACGCGGCGCTCTACCGCGCTAAAAACAACGGCAAAGACCGTTTGGAAACGGAGTTTTGATGGACTTGAACTATTTCGACGTCGCAGTCGCCTCTATCGTTTTGCTGCTGGGGCTTAAAGGGCTTTTGAACGGCTTTTCCAAAGAAGTTTTCGGGATGGTCGGGATCGTAGGTGGCGTTTTCGTCGCATCGCATCTGGGCGGCATCATCGGCCATTTCCTCAGTGATACCGTTTTTCATTTCGAAACCGCCACGGCGATCAACCTGATGGGCTTTGTCTTCGCACTCGGGATCTTCTGGCTCCTGATGGTAGCGCTCGGTAGCGGTTTCAAACGTCTCAGCACCCTTAGCGGGCTGGGAACGCTAGACCAGATTCTCGGCTTCGTCGTCGGCAGCAGCAAATTCTTTTTCATCCTCTCAATCATCGTCTACGCCCTTTTCAGCGTGACGGCAATTCGCGAAAATTTCGAGGAGAAGATGGCGCAGAGTTTCTTTTACGAACCGATGATGGCGACGGGGAATTTCATTCTCCACATCGAAACCGACGATCTCAAAGCCATTCTCGACGGCAACGCGAGCGATGCGAATACTACCGACGCCAACGCCACCGTCGACGCCAATCAAACCAGCGAGGAGCGATAAGCATATGGGTTCTTACACCGATTTTACCGAACGTACGGTCGAATACAACAAGCTCTTGAGCGATTTCAAGCAGCTCCTTAAGGAAAACGGACTGAAATTCACGATCCAGCGTGAAGTGATCCTCGAGATGCTGTACAATTCCGACGAGCATCTCACCCCCGAAGCGCTGCATCATCTGATACAGGAAAAACATCCTGATCTCAACACGGGAATCGCGACCGTTTACCGTACCCTCTCACTGTTGGAAGATTCGGAGATGGTCACGTCACTCTCGTTCGGGGCGCAGGGGAAAAAATACGAGTTGGGGGCCAAAGACCACCACGACCACCTGATCTGCACGCAATGCGGAACGATCACCGAATTCGTCGACGACGAAATCGAAGAGCGCCAGAAAAAAATCGCCGAAGCGCTTGGCTTTAAAATGCAGGAGCACTCGATGCAGATTTACGGCATCTGCAAAGCCTGCCAGGACAAATCCAAAAACTAAGAAAGGAATACCATTGGCATTCGAAAACCAATACGTACAGCAGCGGATCGAAAAAGCCCAGGCCCTGAGGGAACTGGGGATCGATCCGTACGCCAATCACTCCGAGCGCAATACGACGATCGAAAAATACCATAACGTCAACTCCGATCTTTTCCAGAAAGAGGAAAAACGCGACGAACACCGCCACTACACCGTCGCCGGACGGATCAAGCTTTTCCGCCTGATGGGTAAAGCGAGCTTTTTGAAGATCGAAGACGAAAGCGGAATGCTCCAGGTCTACGTTGCGCGGGACAATCTTCCCGAAGGTTTCTATAACGACGTGTTCAAAAAACTCGTCGAAGTGGGCGACATCGTCGAAGTGAGCGGTTATCCGTTCGTCACGCAGCAAGGCGAGCTCTCCCTTCACGCCGACAGTCTCAAAATCCTGACCAAAGCGATCTCCCCGCTGCCCGAAAAATTCCACGGGATCCAGGATAAAGAGATGCGCTACCGCCAGCGCTACCTCGATCTTATCATGAACGCCGAAGTGCGCAAGACGTTCCATATCCGCTCCAAAGTGATCAGCCTTACCCGCCGTTTCTTTGAAGATAAGGGATTCCTTGAAGTCGAAACGCCTATGATGCACCCGATCGCGGGCGGTGCCAACGCCAAACCCTTCGTCACCCATCACAACGCGCTTGGCGTCGACCGTTATCTGCGGATCGCCCCGGAACTCTACCTCAAACGCCTCATCGTCGGCGGGTTCGAAGCGGTTTTCGAAATCAACCGGAACTTCCGCAACGAAGGAATGGACGCGACCCACAATCCCGAATTCACGTCAATCGAGTTTTACTGGGCCTACAAAACATACAAAGACCTGATCGACATCACCAAAGAATATTTCGAATACCTTTTCGATCACCTCGACCTTCCCAAGCGTCTCCCCTATGGCGAACTGGAAGTCGATTTCGCCTGCTTCACTGAAATCGAGCTGGTCAAAAGCCTCAGTGTCATCGGCGGCGTCCCCGAGGAAATCGTGAACGACAAAGAGGCGATTTTGTCGTTCCTCAAAGCCAATAATCTCGAAGCCAATGCCACCATGAACCTGGGACAGCTGCAAGGCGAGCTTTTCGACGAATTTGTCGAACACAAGCTGATCAACCCGACGTTCATTACCCACTATCCGGTCGAGATTTCCCCGCTCGCGCGCCGCAACGACGAGCGCCCTGAACTGACGGACCGTTTCGAGCTTTTCATCGCGGGGCGAGAAATCGCCAACGCGTTCAGCGAGCTCAACGACCCGGTCGACCAGCTGGAGCGTTTCGAAGCCCAGATGGCCGCCAAAGATTCGGGCGACGATGAAGCGCACGAGATGGATGAAGATTTCGTCACGGCGCTCAGCTACGGCATGGCGCCCACCGCGGGCCAGGGAATCGGCATCGACCGCCTCGTCATGATGCTCACCAACCAGCATTCCATCCGGGACGTATTGCTCTTCCCGGCGATGAAACCGCTGCACCACAATCAAAACCAACACGGAGAAGAAGAATGAGTTTCCTCAAAGAATTTGACAACGAAATTTATGCCCTGTGCGAGCAAGAGCTCGAACGTCAGACCGATCACCTTGAAATGATCGCATCGGAAAACTTCACCCTCCCTGCCGTTATGGAAGCGATGGGATCGGTATTTACGAACAAATACGCCGAAGGATACCCGGCGAAACGCTACTACGGCGGGTGTGAATTCGCCGACGGCGTAGAGCAGCTGGCGATCGACCGCGCGTGCAAACTGTTCGGTTGTAATTATGCCAACGTCCAGCCCCACTCGGGTTCATCGGCAAACGGTGCGGTCTACGCCGCGCTACTTCAGGCGGGTGATAAACTGCTCGGTATGGACCTGAGCCACGGCGGGCACCTGACCCACGGTTCGAAAGTGAGCTTCTCGGGCAAAAACTACCACAGCTTTTCATACGGCGTCGAGCTTGACGGCCGCATCAACTACGATCGCGTCATGGACATCGCCAAAATCGTCCAGCCAAAAATCATCGTATGCGGCGCTTCGGCCTATGCCCGCGAAATCGACTTCAAAAAATTCCGCGAAATCGCCGATGCGGTCGGAGCGATCCTTTTCGCCGACATCGCCCACATCGCTGGTCTCGTATGTGCCGGAGAACACCCAAGTCCGTTCCCGTATGCGGATGTTGTCACCACCACAACTCATAAAACCCTCGCCGGACCTCGCGGCGGTATGATTATGACCAACGACGAAGAGATCGCCAAGAAAATCAATTCGGCCATTTTCCCGGCACTTCAGGGCGGACCGCTTGTGCACGTCATCGCGGCCAAAGCGGTCGGGTTCAAGCACAATCTCTCAAATGAGTGGAAAACCTACGCCAAGCAGGTCAAAGCCAATGCTGCAGTCCTCGCCAAAGTATTGATGGAGCGCGGATACGATATCGTCAGCGGCGGTACGGACAACCACCTCGTACTCGTGTCGTTTTTGAACAAACCGTTCAGCGGTAAAGACGCCGATGCGGCCCTCGGTCGTGCAGGGATCACCGTCAATAAAAACACCGTTCCCGGCGAAACCCGCTCTCCGTTCGTCACCAGCGGCGTCCGTATCGGAAGCCCTGCCCTTACCTCGCGCGGGATGAAAGAAAAAGAGTTCGAGCTGATCGCCAACCGTATCGCCGACGTTCTCGACGATATCGAAAACACCGAGAAACAAGCCGCCATCAAAGCTGAACTTCAGGCGCTGGCGAGAAATTTCGTCATTTACAAACAGCCCACCTATTAAGAAAGCTGCCTAAAAATTGCCCTTTTTTTTCTCCCCCTCGGGAGAAAACCGTGGTACGATCGCATCAGCAAACAAAGGATACCCTGTGACCTCGATGGACATGAAACTCATCAAAATGATTACGGACCATTATTGGCTCAAACACGACAGTGTCGTCAATAAAATCGATTTCAAAGGGCGTACTTTTTACAACAAATACGAACGCATCGACAAAACCCTGACCCAGTCGGTCATCGATCAGCACCTCAAAGGGCAGATTACCGTCGCCCATTCACTGATAAACAAATTCGACAAAGTAGAAAACATCGTCATCGATTACAACGGGACCGATCCGCAACGCTTCTACCACCGTACGCAGTTGCTGCTGCGGGAGGAAGGGTTCATCAATTTCACCGCATTCGAAACAAAAACCCCGGGGCATCTTCACGTCTACATCCATAAGGGGCACACAACTTTACAAGAAGCCAATCAACTGGGTAAAATGATTTCGCTGAAATTGGCTGCCAAGCAGCCCAAACAATGGCGGATGTTCCCTACCCTCGATTTACCGATCGAGTACAATATCCTCAATCTTCCCTATGAGGTCTACGCCAAAGAGCGCGGAGCTTCATGGTCGAAGCACATGTAACCGATAAACTCAGAAGGAAAACCTTTAATGGAAGAAAAAAACGAGCTCAACGATATCATCCTGAACAAAAGCGGTTCGGGTTCAAACAGCAAAAAGCTCTTGCTCGCGATAGCGACGCTGACCCTTGTTTTGATCATCGTACTGGTTATCATGAACTCACTCAAAAGCGAAAGCGAAGAGCAGCCGCCGCATGCCGCGATTCCTCCCGAACCATCCGCACCAACCGAAATCATCGATGATCCGTTGTTCGAACCGGTCGAAGTGATCGAAGAGGGAAGCAACACCACCGCTCCCGCTCAGGATTTGGGTCAAATCGCCCAAAAAATCAAACAGGAGTCATTCGACAACGCTCCCGTCCAGGAAAAAACCGTCCAGCCTGCGGCAGCTCCCGCACCGGCACCGGCTCCGGTTGCCGCCCCCGCGGTTCCGGTACGTCAGAACGTCGCGCCCGCGACGCAGCCCAAAACCCCGACCGTCGTAGCGGCCCCTAAAGCCGAACCCAAACCGGCAGCCAAGAGCGCAACGGTAGCGACGCCGACGATCAAAAGCGTCAAGCCTTCCGAGCCGAAAAAAGCGGCCGAAGCGAAAAAAGTTTCCGCCACGGCGCCCGCTGCGGCCAAACCCGCCGCTCAGCCTGCGGCAAAAACGGCCGAACCCGCACCGGTAAAAACCGCCGACAAAACGGAAACCGAAGCGCCGAAAACGGCGGATGCGCCCAAACCCGCCGCAACCGGCGGCACCTATTACATTCAGGTCGGCTCATTTACCAAAGAACCGAACAAGGCCCTCTTCGACCGCCTCAACGCCAGTGGCCTGAAATATACCACTGTCCCCTCGGGCGCGGCGACAAAAGTACTCGTAGGGCCGTTTCAGGGTGAAAAAGCGGCACGCGACGTTATCGGCACCGTCCGTAAAAACATCGAAGCCGGCGCGTACATCGTAAAGGGGTAATGTGATCACTTCCCGCCGTTTTTCGCTTGACCAGTTCGCACCCATCGCCGTATACGAAAAGGCCAAAAAACTTTTTCCCGGCGAAGTCAGTTTTCTGTTCGAAAGCGCCGGAAGCAGCGAAGGAAATTACACGATTATCGTCATCGGGGGGCGCGAGCGTCTCACCTATGCCGATAAGAAAACCGTTTATACCGATACGTCGGGTATGCGGCAGACATTTGATTCCTCCCCTTTTGCCTTTTTAAAAGAGTATTATTCAGCCCTCGACCAAAAAGCATACCGGGAACGGGCGCGTGAACTCGGTATAGGATACATCGACGGTTTCATCGGCTACATCGGTTACGACATGGTACAGGTTTTCGAACCCGTACTCGAAGAATCGATGTCGAATCTGCTGGACCAGACCAACATCCCCGACATGGACCTGATTCTCCCCAAGCTCACGTTTGTCATCTCGCATAAAACCGCGACGATTACACTGCTCAGCTGTGTCGACGGTTTTATCGCGCGGTTCGACGAAATCGAAACGGCGCTGAAGGCACCGTATACCTATACTCCGCTCGCACCGATCCGAAATGACCGTGGCGGCGAGTTCATCTTTAGCAAAGAGCAGTTTTTCTCGATGGTCGACAAGTCCAAAGAGATGATCAAAAGCGGCGATGTCTTCCAGATTCTTATGACCAACCGCTACATCCGGCATGCGCAGGTCGATCCGTTCAGTTTCTACCGCATCCTCCGGCTCAAAAACCCTTCTCCGTACATGTATCTGATGGAGTTTGAAGATTTCAATATCGTCGGAAGTTCCCCCGAGGTAATGGTACGTCTCAGTGACGGAGAGATCCTGCTGCGCCCCATCGCGGGAACCCGCAAACGGGGCGGCACGAAACAACGCGACCTCGAACTCGAAGAAGAGCTCCTTTCCGATCCCAAAGAGCTTGCGGAACACCTGATGCTGATCGATCTTGGGCGCAACGATGTCGGGCGGGTTGCTAAAACAGGCACGGTGCGGGTCGAAGAGATGATGCACGTCGAGCGCTATTCGCACGTCATGCACATCGTCTCGGACGTTTACGCGACGATCCGCGACGATAAAGACATGTTCGACCTCCTCGCCGCCGTCTTTACCGCGGGAACGATGACCGGTGCGCCGAAAATCCGCGCGATGGAGTTGATCGCGCAGTATGAAGGGGTCAAGCGGGGATTCTATAGCGGAACGATCGGCTATTTCGGATTCGACGGCAACATGGACAGTGCGATCACGATCCGCACCGCCCTCATCAAGGAAGATGAAGTGATCCTGCAAGCCGGTGCGGGCGTCGTCGCCGACTCGGTTCACGAGCTCGAATACCTCGAAGTCACCAACAAACTCGGTGCCCTCACCAGCACCCTGGACGATCTGCTCGAACCCCGATGAAACTTTTTACGATCTTCGGCGATCCGGTGAGCCATTCGCGCTCTCCGCTGATGCACAACAATGTCTTCAAAAAGCTCGGTATCGATGCGTGCTATACACGTACCCGCCTCGAAAACGGGTCGGAGCTGCGCGACGTGTTTTTTGCCAAAGCCCTCAGCGGTGCCAACGTCACCGTTCCCCACAAAGAGTCGGCTTATGAACAGTGCGACGAGGTGCGCGGTATCGCGTCAATGGTCAAGGCGGTCAATACGCTCGTCCTCGAAAACGGCCGCCTGATCGGTTACAATACCGATGCCGACGGCTTTATCCGGGCTATCGAATCGTTTGGGGAGGTGCGCTCCGCGCTGATTCTCGGTGCGGGAGGAACCGCACGCGCCCTCTCCGTGGCCCTGCGTGCCAAAGGGATCGACGTCACGGTTCTCAACCGCTCGGCAGCGCGACTGGAATATTTCAGGAACGAAGGGTTCGCCGCCTACGCGTGGGACGAATTTTCACCCGCTTCCTACGGCATGCTCATCAACACCACTTCCGCAGGACTGTCGGATGACGAACTGCCGATCCCCGCAGGGTTGCTGGGAGAACTGCTTGCCCGCACGCAAGCGGCCGTCGACGTCATCTACGGGAAAGAGACCCCCTTCCTTCGGGAAGTCAAATCGTGCGGCCTCCCCTACAAAGACGGATCGGACATGCTACTGGCACAGGGGGTTCTGGCCAATCATCTTTTTCTCGCCTGCCGATATACGCCCGAAGAGATCGAACCCGCCATGCGCCAAAGTTTTTTGTATTAAACCGCTATAATGGCTTATCTTAATGCAAAGGCTCTTAATGTGCCCTCTCCATCAGCTCAACGAAGCTGAAAAAATTCTCCTTCGCGATCAGCTTCTCGGCTATGCTTCGGCTATCGGCGGAAAAAATTCGTTTTTGAAGCTTCTCGAGACGATTCACCGTACCTCTCCCCATCCTTTGGTATCCAAAACAGCGCTGCTGCGTTTTCCCAAAGGGCTGATCAAGTGGAACAAAAACATCCACCGCGACAACCTTTCCCTGCTGAGTACCCGACTCAATGCCCGCAAAGAGGGAAATGCCAACCTTATGGCTTCCAGCGAAGACAAAAATTATAAAAACGTAACAAATATGCTCCGCTCACTCTCCCCGCTCACCTTTACCGTCGCCATGAACAACGAGACCGACGGAGCGGGATTCAGTTTCAAGGCATTCGACATTATCGACGAGAACACGACGGTCATCACCCCGATGTTCGAGCTCTTCTTTTTCTGTCCCGTCAGCGTCGCCAAGAAGCTGCTCAATTACGTTCCCAAAGAAGCTGTGACCGAGGAATAGCGTGAAGATCGACGGACGTTTCTGGCTCACGAAAGAGGGGCAAAGTTTTCTGGGCGCGGGACGGATCGAACTGCTCGAAACCATCGACAAAACGGGTTCCATCCATGCTGCGGCCAAAGCGATGAAAATGAGCTATAAAGCGGCCTGGGAGCGGATCAACGGGATGAATCTCCTGGCCGATCAGCCCCTGATAGAGCGGACCACGGGCGGCAAAGGGGGCGGCGGGACAAAACTGACCCCCTACGCGCATGAGCTGATCGCAACGTTTCGCCGTTTAGGAGAACTGCACCGCCAGTTCATCGACCGCTTTTCCGAGGCCGGGGACGACCCCGAACGTCTCGCCCGAATCCTCGGACGCACGTTTCTCACCACCAGCGCGCGAAACCAGCTTCCCGCAACTCTCCTTTCGATCGAGGAGCGCGGGCTGAACGGTCTTCTCACCCTTTCATTGAACGGAAGCCATACGATACGCTCGATCATCACCCTCAAATCGATCCGGAACATGGGTCTAACGATAGGATGCGATCTCTACGCCATCATCAAATCCAGCGATGTCACTATCGTCACGACTCCTCCGAAAAACGGTGAGACGATGAACTGTCTCAAGGGGAGTATCACGCGTATCGAATCGCAGGATGAAACGGACGAAATCACCTTTTCGCTCGACCTGTTTACGGAGCTGGTTGCCCTGATGAATCCCAAAGATGCCGCCCAACTCTGCGAAGGAATGAACGCCTACGCCCTCATCTCGCCAAGCCATATCATCATCGGACTGTAGTTTCATGACATAAAAGTTTAAGAAAATTCCTCTATAATTCGTTATATCTTACAAAACATAACGAAAATGTCCCGTTTTTCGCGAACCGTTTTTGCAATATTCGGTCTGGATTTATCGTTATATCATTAAGAATACCAAGGAGTTGATATGAAATTGCTCAAAATCGTTCTCGCGTCGCTCGCGTTTGCCTCGGCGATGGCAGCCCAGACGATCACCGTTGCCGCCGCTGCCAACCTCAAATATGCCCTCGACGACATCACCCGCGAATTCACCAAAGAGACCGGGATCAATGTTAAAATCATCACCGGCGCATCGGGGAAACTGACCCAGCAGATCATGAGCGGCGCGCCCTACGACGCGTTTCTCTCCGCCGATGTCGAATTCCCTTCCAAACTCGTAAAAGGAGCCTATACGACAACTCCGGCACAGGTTTATGCCTACGGCACACTCGTATTGTGGAGCGATACCGGTGCGGATCTTTCCAAAGGAGTCACCGTCGTCGCCGATCCGAAAGTAAAAAAAATTGCCGTCGCCAATCCGAAAACGGCTCCCTATGGCATCGAAGCGATCAATGCCATGAAGTACTACAAAGTCGCCGATGCGGCCGCTCCCAAAATTATCACCGCCGAGTCAATTTCGCAGGTTGCGGCCTACGTTACCTCCAAATCGGTCGATGTCGGGTTTATGGCCAAATCCATCGTCCTCTCCCCCGAAATGAAAAATGTCGGCAAATGGGTTGAAGTGGACGACAAAGCCTACAATACGATCGACCAGGCAATGGTAGGGCTCAAAAACGCAACTCCAGAGAACCAGATCGCAGCAAAAAAATTCTTGCGTTACATGGGCTCGCCCAAAGCAGTGGCGATTCTCAAAGCAAACGGTTACGGTATTCCTAAAAAATAATGATCCTATTACGCTAAACGGAGATTGCCCCGCTTATCTTCACATGACAGATAGCAAGGCAATCCAGCGGGAGTGTGGCTCACACCTGCCTCTCTCCCGAGAGTTAGGTACCGATTCTTTAACAAAGGATTTCTCGATGTTTTTTTCCGATTCATACGTTATATCTAAAATGATACAATGTGACAATTCCTTATTAAAATCCAAATCGTTTGCCGCTTCTTTGGCGATGCACGCCTCGGTATTTTTTGCCGTTACCTACTTTATGACGTCGCATCCGGTCATATTTGACAAACCTGAGAAACGTATCGTTATCTCATTAAGTGATGTTAATGAAAAAGCGGAAGATATCGATAAACCCAAAAGCAGTCGTTCAGAGATTTTGCCCCCTAAAATCCAACAGCAACCCATACAACCCACTCCAAAAATCTTTGCCAAGACGCTTGAGGGGACACCGCCATCTACTTCTTCGGTGTCCCCTGAGGCGTCCGCGCCTCTAGCTTCGCTCCCGATGCCGGCTTCGTCACCGTCTGCCAAACGTATCGATTCTCCTCATCCAACGTCGTCTGCACCCGTTCACGAATTACCAAAACCGCCCGCACAGGGCAATGACATCAGCGGTGCGGCATTGGGACACATCCGGGCTATGATCGAAAAAGCCGTCGTTTACCCCTCCATTGCACGCAAATTGCGCCTTGAAGGGGTTGTGACGGTCTTTTTCATTCTCAACTCCGACGGAACCGTCGATAACGCAAAAATCAGCAGTACGAGCGGTAGCAAACTGCTGGATGAAAAAGCGCTCCATACGATACTCAGCCTCAGCGGTGATTACCCTGCCCTTGGTAATACCGTTGAATTGAATATTCCTATCGCGTTCAATTTGAGCTATTCCAAAATATAAAACTCAAGGAAAAATGATGCAAAAACACGTGCTGCTACTGTCGCTGGCCGCTTCGGCGGTTCTGGCCGACACTTTTACGCTGGGACAGGTCAATGTCCTCAACACTCCGATCGAGGAGAGCCCGTTTGAACAAACGATGACGGCACAAACAATCGCTCAGCAAAACAGTGAAAGCGTAGCCGATGCCCTGGACAACATCGGCGGTATAAGCCTCGGTATGATGGGAGCCCGCAATGAAACGACGGTCAGCATACGCGGCTTCGACGCAAGACGGGTGGGAGTCTTTATCGACGGTATCCCGGTCTATGTTCCCTATGACGGAAACTTCGATTATGACCGTTTCCTCACCGCCGATATTGCCCAAATCGACGTTGCCAAAGGGTATTCCTCCGTCGCATACGGTGCCAATACGATGGGCGGCGTCGTCAACATCATCTCCAAAAAACCGACAAAAGCGCTTGAAGGCGAAGTCAAAGCGGGCATGGTGCTAGACAGTGACGGCGATCTTTCACGCCGCGTGGCATCGATCAACATCGGCACACGCCAAGATCATATCTATGCGCAACTTGGGGCAGTCTACAGTGATCAAAACCACTACCGCCTCAGCGACGATTATGCGGGTAGTGCTTCACAGCCTGCCGGCAAGCGTCTCCGTTCCGAAGCCGAAGACTATAAGGTCAGTTTTAAAACCGGATACATCGCCGATGACGGAAGTGAAATCGCACTGGGCTACTCCAACCAAAACGGCCAGAAACAACAACCGCCAAGTACTAACCCCGTTTACAATACGGTACGGTACTGGGATTGGCCCTACTGGGACAAAGAGTCAATTTTTGTTACGGGTCAAAAGAACTTTTCCAACAGTTATTTAAAAGCCATGGCTTACTATGACAAATTTGAAAATTCGCTCTACAACTATAACAATGCGAATTTCCAAACCTTTACCGGCGGTTCGAGCTTTAAATCCAAATACGACGATTACAGTGCCGGAGCCCGCATGGAATACGGGGTGGAGCTGGATAACAACTTTCTGACCGCATCGGCAAACTATAAAAAAGATGTTCATGACGGTTACGATATCAGCAAGACAACGGGAGCGGAGACATTAACCGAAAACTATGAAGATCATACCGTTTCGTTCGGTCTTGAAGATGTCTATACACTGTCATCCCAATGGCAAATCCTAGGGGGGATCAGTTACGACCGACGTACCGCCGATAAAATCTATGACACCAATACCGCGTATCTTGACATGCTGGCTCTCAAAACGCAAAGCGCTTTCAATCCTGAAGCCGCACTCGTGTATTCTCCCGATTCGACATCGAAAATCCGCGCCAGCGTATCCCATAAAACCTATCTCCCTTCAATGAAAGACCGATATTCGAGAAGACTTGGAACATCCGTTCCCAATGCCGAACTTGAGAATGAAATCGCGACACACTACGAGCTCAGTTATCAAAAACAGCTTGGATCGGTATCGACGCGTCTAAACGGCTATTTCACGCGTGTCGAAGATGCAATCCAGAGCGTGACCCATGCCCCTACCGGATTACTGCAAAATCAGAATGTCGGAACATTCGATCATCGCGGCGTCGAATTGGAAGTTCAATACAAAACGGATACTCTCGAAGCCGGAGGGAATTACGCGTATATCAATGTGAAAAACAAAACCGATGAAAGCGTGAAACGGACCGATGTACCGAAACATCAAATTTTTGCCTATGTCCAAAGCGATCTCAGCGCGGGATTTTCGATCTACGGAGATATGAAATTCCGCAAAGGGACGTACGACCAGATCCAAAACGGCTCTTACGTCATCAGCCCTACGTTTACCACTTTTGACCTCAAAGCAGTCTACAAAGCAACCGATGCGATCACGGCTGAAGCGGGTGTAAAAAACCTAACGGACAAATTCGTCCAATACGATTTGGGCTTTCCGGTCGCCGGACGCGAATTTTTCGCAAACCTGATTTATAAATTTTAATCCAACCAAGGAATTACCATGAAAAACGGATTACTCATTCTATTGTTGGCGACAAGCTTATTCGCAAAAGAGGCGGTTCTGCCGAGTGAACTCTCAGCGTGGAAAGCTCTCTCCTATGTGGGTTCAGCCAAAAATCCCCAAGAGCTCCCAAACGCAACCCTCACGCTCAATACCGCATCGCTTGTCGGTTTAGTCCCGACTCCGAAAATCCAATACGTCGCCCGACCGACCAACGAAGGGGGGAGTGTCAGTTATGGAGGGATGTTTCAACTCACCCTCAAAGAGAGCGGTCTCTATCGCGTCGTGCTGGCCAACGCATCGTGGATCGAGATGGTCAAAGATGCCAAAGGATCACAATCGGTCGCACACTCCCACGGACCGGATTATTCAGGGATACGTAAAATGGTGGACTATGCACTTGAAGCGGGCACCTATACCCTCCAGCTCTCCGCAGGAGCCGATACGACAAGTGCCATCTTGGTCACCAAACTCAAATGAGCCAACAGCCATGACACGAACGATCATTACCATCGCAATCGGCTTGCTCGCCGCCCAATCGGCGTTGCAGGCCCGATCACCCCAAATGAGCGCAGAGCGCAAAGCCCAAATCGAGCTGGGACGTCGGCTGTTTTACGAAGCGGATCTCTCGATCAACGGCACGATGTCGTGCGCTACCTGTCATGAACAACGGCGTGCTTTTGCCGACGGTAACCAAGTCCATCCGGGGGCATTGGACGATCCGGGTAAACGCAACGTCCCCGGACTCGCCAACATCGGAGCGTTTAAAAACCTCACATGGGCGCACAATCGCCTCAGCGGCTTGGCGGAGCAATCGTTGATGCCGATGCGGGGAACCGACCCTGTCGAGATGGGTATGAACGGCCATGAGGCTGAAATAGGCAAACGGCTGGGTCAAAACGAGTGCTATCAAAAACTCTTTTTGCGCGCATTCCCAAAAGAAAAAGGCTCAATCCATATCGGTACCGTCTCCAGAGCATTGGAAAGCTTTCAAAAAACATTCATCTCTTACGATTCACTCTATGATCGCGTGAGTAAAAAAAATCTTCCATTGCCGACAAAAGAGGCTCGTGCGGGGGAAAAACTCTTTTTCGGAGCGGCGAAATGCAACACGTGCCATAGCGCTCCCCTATTCAGTGATGATGATTTTCATGATGTACAGCCCAAAAATCCCCAACCCGAGAACCGCATACAAGACTACGGTCTTTCCGATGTTACGGGCAATCTGAAAGATAAAAATTTCTTCCGAACGCCGAGCTTGCGAAACGCCGCATTGACCGCTCCGTACTGGCATGACGGCAGCGCCAAAACACTTGCCGATGCGATCCGGAAACATGATTTGAAAATCAATCGAACCTTGAATCATCAGGAAATCGACGACCTCATCGCTTTTATCGATGTCCTAAGCGATACGACCTTCGTCAACAATCCCGAATACGCCAAACCGGCTAAAGAATGCCCATACTGACTATCCGGGTAACGGATCGTTTTCGATATAATAAAACATCAAAAAAGGCCATGAATGTTTCTTGAACCCATCGATTTCGCGCAGATGTACCGCAAGCACAAAGCCGCCACCGATTTCAAATCCAAAAGCAGCAGCGACTGGGACGAAAAATCCTCAGATATGGCGCAATCTACGATCAACAGCCCGTATGTGGCAGAGTTCATCTCGCGAATGAAACTGAACGGAGACGAAACGGTACTCGACATCGGCTGCGGTCCCGGAGCGCTGAGCGTACCGCTGGCCAAAAAGGCCAGACACGTGATCGCCGTCGACTTTTCGCGCGGCATGCTCGACGAACTCGAAGCGTACGCCGCGCGCGAAGGGATCACCAACATCACGACCTACCATCTGGGCTGGGAAGACGACTGGGGCGCTCTGCCTCCCGTCGACGTCGCCGTGGCATCACGCTCGATGGAAGTCCCCGATCTGGATGCGGCACTCTCTAAAATGTCCGCTATCGCTTCCAAAGCATGTTATCTCACCTACAAAGTCGGCGGCAGCTTCGTCGACATGAATATCCTCGATTACATCGGCAAAACGGTCAGAACAAAACCCGACTACTGGTATATCCCCCTGCTATTGTACAAAGCGGGATTTCTCCCCCGCGTCGATTACATCGAGACCGGACGCGGCAGCGTGCGCGCCGGCAGCGAAGAGGAATTCGTCCAATCGCTGATCTGGAGCATCGGAAGTCTGGAGAAAGAACAGCAGGACAAAGCCAGAGAATACTACAACCGGATCGTTGTCGGCGAGAATCGTCCGCCGCGTCCGGTACACTGGGCTTTTATCGCATGGGAGACCTCAAAATGATCCTTCTTAACGACGCTGAACTCGAAGCACTCCTCGCCGAGGACGTCCCCTACGGCGATCTGACCACCGCGTCGCTGGGGATCACCGACCGGCGCGCGCGCATCACCTTCGCCACCCGTGAGCGCCCTCTCGTCGTCTCGTGCATGGAAGAGGCAGTGCGTTTGTGCGGACTGTACGGATTGGAGATCGACGGTTTTGTCAAATCCGGCTCGCTCGTCCCGCCCCAAAGCGTTTTTCTCGAAGCGCACGGCGAAGCCGGATCGATACACCGTATCTGGAAGTCCGTGCAAAACCTCCTCGATTACGCAAGCGGGATCGCCACCTATACCCGTGAAGCGGTACTCTTGGCACGCAGTATCAATCCTGATATAGTGGTCGCCACCACCCGCAAAACGACCCCGTTTACAAAAAAAATCGCCATCAAAGCGGTCGAATCGGGCGGCGGGATCGCTCACCGTCTCGGACTTTCGGAAAGCATACTGATCTTTGATTATCACCGCGTCTTTTTCCCTGCGGAAGAGGCATTTGCCGAAGCTCTCGACCGTGCCAAAAAAGCCAATCCCGAAAAGAAAATCGTCATCGAAGCCGCCGACATCGCCGAGGCGCTCAAATTTGCCCGCCTCGGAGCCGACATTCTCCAGCTGGAAAAATTTCCCCTCACGAAACTTTCCGATGCCGTCCGCATCCTCCGGACCGATTATCCCCATCTTACCCTCATCGCCACCGGAGGGATCAGTGCCAAAAACATCGCCGAGTACGCCGCGACGGGGGTAGATATGATCGTCACCTCATCGCCCTACAGTGCACAACCTGCCGATATCAAAGTGAGGATCGAGCCGTTATGAATATTCTCTCCGCCAAAATTGCCGCCATCACCGCTTCCGAGCACCTCAGCATACTCAGCGTCGCCGTCGGGGACGACACTTTTCATCTCCTTCTCGCCGAAGTCTCCGACGCCACCGTCGGTGCGGACGTCACCGTAGCGTTCAAAGAAACCGAAGTCATCCTCTCCCCGGAAACGGCCGCTTCGACCGCAAACCGCGCGCGCGCAAGAGTCCGGACGATCGAAAGGGGAATCATCCTCTCCCACGTTACACTCTCCTACCGCGATACGACCGTCCGTGCGCTGGTGCCGACACTCACCTTCCATTCCCTCGATATCCGTGAAGGGGATAACGTCGGCTGGATGGTTCAGCCCTCTGAAATTTCGCTGCTCAGGGAGACGCATGGAAGCTGATTTTTTTCAAACGATGGTGCTGACGTTCAAACTGGCATCCGTCACGACGCTGATTCTCCTGCTGATCGGGATTCCGCTCGCCGCATACTTGGCATACGGCACCGTGCGCTTCAAAAGCGTCGTCGAGACGATCGTCTCCATGCCGCTCGTCCTTCCTCCATCGGTCCTGGGGTTTTATCTTCTCCTTGCGTTCAGCCCCGCGTCGGCTCTTGGGGAGTTTTTAACCGAACAGGGCATACGGCTGGCGTTTTCGTTCGAGGGGCTGGTGATCGGTTCGGTCCTCTTCAGCCTCCCCTTCATGGTTCATCCGATACAGTCGGCCCTCTCCGGGGTTCCGCGCTCCGTCTTCGAAGCCTCCTACACGCTGGGCAAATCGAAACTGACAACGATGACGCGGGTGGTCTTGCCGATGATCCGAAGCGGGTTGATTTCGGGGACTGTCCTCGCGTTCGCCCATACGGTCGGCGAGTTCGGCGTGATCCTGATGATCGGTGGGAATATCCCGGGCGAGACCCGCGTCGCCTCGATCGCAATCTACGACGAGGTCGAGTCGCTCAACTACGCGATGGCTCACCAATACGCACTCACCCTCTTCGCAGTGACGTTTGTGATATTGCTGCTCGTCTACACCCTTAACAAAAAATCCCTGGGCGGCATCCGATGATATTGATCAATATTACCAAACACCTCAATACTGCCGAGGGACCGCTGGAGGCGGTTTTCGACCTCTCGATCGGCAGTGGGGAGTTCCTGACCCTCTTCGGCCCCTCGGGTGCCGGGAAAACAACCCTGATGCGCTGCATCGCGGGACTCGAAACTCCCGATACCGGCCGGATCGAAGTAGCGGGCGAAACGTGGTTCGATTCGGACCGGAAGATCAATCTCCCGCCGCAGAAACGGAGCGTGGGATTCGTCTTCCAAGACTACGCCCTCTTCCCCACCATGAGCGTACGGGAAAACCTCCTCTTTGCCGCCGAAACCGCCGAGCAGAAAAAAGGGGTGGACGAGCTCATAGCGCTGGTCGAACTTGAAAACCTCGCCGCACGCCGTCCCGATACCCTCTCAGGAGGACAGAAACAGCGCGTCGCCCTCGCCCGAGCCCTCGTACGCCGTCCGAAAATCCTGCTGCTGGACGAACCTCTCTCCGCGCTCGATCCCGCCATGCGCGCCAAACTCCAAAACGAACTCTCCCTGATCCACGAACGGATGGGAGTCAGTACACTGCTGGTGAGCCACGACATCGCCGAGACGGTCAGACTCTCCGAGCGTCTCGCCGCCGTAGAGCGGGGCCGCATCGTCCGGGTGTGTCCGCCGATGGAGTTTTTCAGCTCCCAAACCCTCAGCGGCAAACTCCAGCTGGTCGGAGAAGTGCTCAAAATCGAGGAAGATTTCCCCGTCTGCGTCGTGACGCTGCTGGTAGGTTCTTCTATCGTTCGCACCGTTACGGCGGCGGAAGAAGCCTCACGCCTCACGATCGGGGAACACGCTATAATTTCGACCAAAGCGTTCAATCCGATTCTGCTTCCCATCCATGAGCCTAAGGAAACCCCATGACCATCACGAAAAACACCATCGTCACCCTCGATTACACCGTCACCACTCCCCAAGGGCACACGGTTGATGAAGGGCAGGAGCCTCTTATCTACGTACACGGCGGATACAACAACATTTTCACCCCCATCGAAATCGGACTGGAAGGAAAATCGGTCGGGGACTCGTTTGAGATTTCCGTTCCCGCTGCCGAGGCGTTCGGCCTCTACGACGACACTCTGGTAGTCACCGAATCGCTCGCAAACCTCCCCGAAGATATCGAGGTAGGCATGCAGATCGAAGGGCACATGGAGGGCGACGAAGATGACATGCTCATCTATATCGTCCAAAAGATCGCCGACAATCACGCCGTCCTGGACGCAAACCACCCCCTCGCGGGAATCGATATGGTTTTTACAGGCAAAATCACCGAAATCGTCCCCGCTGACGAAGAGACGATCCAGCGTTTACTGGAACATTCGCACGATCATCATTGATTGTATTGCGTAGCCTTACGCAGAGTAAGAAAATTTCTGCGTATGGGTTGTGTAATCTATCCCCAATTTCAATAAAGGCCTCCCTTTGAGCCACCCTCTCCCCGACAAATTCTCCGTCCTCAAACACACCTTCGGCTTTTCAGGTTTCAGACCGTTGCAGGAAGAGGCGGTGGACGCGATCCTCTCACGCCGCGATCTGGCGATGCTACTCCCCACGGGAGGGGGGAAATCGCTGTGCTACCAGCTTCCGACGCTGCTGATGGATGGGATCACGGTCGTCGTTTCCCCCCTCATCGCCCTGATGCACGACCAGGTCCTCGCACTCAAAGAGCTGGGGATCGAGGCGGAGATGATCTCCTCAGCGCAGGATCGGCAGGAGCAGCAGGAGGTGTTCGCCAAGGCGAAAAACAAGATTCTGAAGCTCCTCTACGTCGCCCCGGAGCGGCTGGCCAACGGCTCTTTCCTCGCGTGGCTCGGGACGCTCGATATCAATTTTTTCGTCATCGACGAGGCCCACTGTATCAGCGAATGGGGGCATGAGTTCCGCGACGACTACCGCAGGCTGGGTGAACTTCGCTCCGCGTTCCCCCACACCCCGATCGCCGCCTTCACCGCCACCGCGACGCCGAAGGTGCGCGAGGACATCCTCTCCCAGCTTGGGCTTCGCGACCCGCTGATCCTGCGTGCACCCGTGCTGCGCAAAAACATTTCCATCACCGTAAAAGAGCGCGACGGCGGATGGCGCACCGATCTGATGAACATCCTGAAAAAACACGAGGGGGAGAGCGGGATCGTCTACGCCTTCTCCCGCCGAGAGACCGAGGAACTCGCCGAATTCCTCTCGAAAAAAGGGCTCAGATGCTCAGCCTACCATGCCGGGATGAGTTCCGAGCAGCGTCGCAGCGTCCACCAGTCGTTTCTGAACGACGAGACGCAGATCATCGTCGCGACCGTCGCATTCGGGATGGGGATCGACAAGGGAGACATCCGCTTCGTCATCCACACCTCGCTTCCCAAGACGATCGAAAATTATTATCAGGAGATCGGGCGGGCCGGGCGCGACGGGATCGACTCGGAGGCGGTGCTGTTCTATTCGGGAAGTGATTTTTTCACCAAAAAACGGCTCATCGACGAGGGGGGCGACCCGCAGTACCGGGAGATGATCCTCGCCAAACTCCGCGCCGCGATGGACTACGCCACCTCGGAGGAGTGCCGCCACAAAACGATCGCGGCCTATTTCAGCGACACGATCGAACCCTGCGGCGACAAATGCGACAACTGTCTGGAGACACAGGGGGACAAAAAGGATATCACGACCCCCGCCCGGATGTTCCTCTCGGCCGTTTACAAGACGGGGGAGAGGTTCGGGGCCACTTACATCGGTGAGGTGCTGCGGGGGGAGGAGAACGAGAAAATCCTCTCCAATTCCCATCAAAGTCTGAGCGTCTTCGGGATCGGGGCGGAAATGAACAAGAGCGTGTGGGCGACGATTGCCAAACGACTCGTCGAGCTGGGGGCACTGGAGCCCGATGAGTACAAGGCGCTCCACCTCACCCCTCTGGGGGCGGAGATCCTGAGAGGAAAACAAAGCGTCCACATCCGCGAAGAGCGGCTGAGCCCAAAAAAAGCGGAAAAGAAATCCAAAGCCCCCCATCCGAACGCCCCTGCGCATTACGAGGAATTCAGGGCATTACGCGCCACCATCGCCCGAGAACACGGCGTCCCCGCCTACATCGTATTCGGCGACAAGACCCTCTACGAACTGGCTGAACGGCTTCCGCAGACGCGGGAGGAGATGCTGAACGTCAGCGGAATCGGGGAAGTGAAGTACGAGCGGTACGGGGAAGTGTTTCTGGAGCTCTCGCGAAACATCAAAGGAAACGGATAGAGCTTATCTCCCCCGCCCTTTTCCCTTTTTGGGAGCCGCTTTTTTCGGTTCCTCTTCACGTGCCACGCGCGGCCCGCGCTTGCCGATATGTTTGGGCTGTACCGGTTCTTTTTTCTTTTTGTTCCCGAACGCTCCGGGAGTGCGCCCTTTTTTCTCCGCTTCTTTGCTCATGCTTTTGCCCCGCGTTTTGACCAGGCCGTCGGTTGAGGGCGGTTCGAATCCCGCTACCGGAACGATCTCGACGTTTTTGCCCAGCATCGCGACGATTTTTTTCCACGAGAGCGATTCGGAAGCCGAAAGGAGCGTTATCGCCGTCCCTTCTTTGCCCGCCCGTCCGGTACGGCCGATCCGGTGGATGTAGTCGCTGGCGATGTGGGGGATGTCGTAGTTGATAACGACGTCGAGTCCCTCGATATCGAGTCCGCGCGCCGCAATGTCGGTAGCGACGAGGATGCGGCTTTTCCCTTCCCGAAAATCGCGCAGCGCACGGTCGCGCGCACCGTGTTTTTTGTCCCCGTGGATCGTAACGCAGGGCAGACCGCTTTCGCGCAGGTATTCGCTCACCTCGTCGGCGATTGCCTTGGTACGGGTAAAGACCAGAACCTGGGGATAGTTATTCGAGCCGATCAGGTACGCCAGCAATTCCCGTTTACGCTCGGCTTCGGTCGGATGGACGATCTGGCGGATCGTGGCGTCGGCGGCTTTGAGGTTGTCGATTTCGACCAGCAGCGGGCGCTTAAGGACCCGCTCCGAAAGTCGTTTGACCGCCCCCGTCATCGTTGCCGAAAAAAGTGCTGTCTGACGCGAGGGAGGCAGCATGTCGACGATCTGTTCGATTTCGCGGATAAATCCCATATCCATGATCGTGTCAGCCTCATCGAGAACGAGATGGCTGATTTTTGAGAGGGGGATATGCCCCTGCTTGTTCAGCTCGATCAGGCGTCCGGGGGTTGCGATCAGCAGGTCGGCTCCTTTGGAAAGCGACGCGATCTGTTTGTCGATGTTCACCCCGCCGAAGACGTTAAGTATCCGCAGATCGAGGCCCAGCGCGTATGAGCGGATCGCGCGGGTCATCTGGGTAGCCAACTCACGCGTGGGGACGAGGATGAGCGCACGGGGACGCGCGATCTCGTCGGCATCGCCTTTTCCGAGCTGCTGGAGGATCGGCAACGCGAATGCGGCCGTTTTTCCCGTCCCCGTCTGCGCCGCGCCGAGGATATCCCGACCCCGAAGCATCAGCGGGATGACTTTCGTCTGAATCGGCGTCGGGTCGGTATAGCCGAGTGCGGAAAGATTGGCCTGAAGCGTGGGGTTCAATGTCGAAAAGGGCATGAATCCTCCGAATATTGTAATTAGATGGGCAAATCATACCTTTTTCGTCCTTATACCCCCGCATTTTGGTATTAATTTTGCTACGATTACGCAACTTATTATCTCGGAGTATTCTTGTGAAAGCATTTGCGCTTTTAGCCGCCGTCGTTACACTGTCGTGGGGAGCCCCCGCCATGACCAAAGGGACCGTTCTGGACAAACAGACCCAAAAGCCGATCGCAGGCGCGATCGTCACCGCCAACGGTAAAGAATACCGCACCGACGCGGAAGGCAATTTTGCCATTCCCGCTTCGAAAAAGATCGGGGTCCGCGCCCTTGGGTATGACCGGAAATTCTACGCCGGGAGCGGGAAAATGTTCCTCAGCCCCGTTACGCCCAAAGCGATTTATCTCTCCAGCTTCGGAGCTACGAGCTCGAAACTGATGGGCAACGCCAAGGAGCTCATCAAATCGACCGAAATCAACGCCCTCGTCATCGACATCAAAATGGACCGCGGCCAGATCGCCTACCGCACGGCGAATCCGACCGCAAACAAAATCGGGGCGCAGGAGGTCATCCTCTTCAAAGACCTCAAAAAATTCGTCGCCGACCTCAAAGGACAGGGAATCTATACGATCGCCCGTATCGTAACGTTTAAAGATTCCCCTTTCGTCACCGCCAATCCGCATCTTGGCGTCCGCCGCAGCGACGGAACCCTATTCCAGGACAAAGAGGGACTCTACTGGATCGACGCTTCGCGTCGCGAAGCGTGGGATTACCCGATCGCCATCGCCAAAGAGAGTGCCGCCGCGGGATTTGACGAAATCCAGTTCGACTACATCCGCTTCCCCGATGCCAGAGGGGTAAAATTCGCCGTTGAGAATACGCAGGCCGAACGGGTCAAGGCGATTTCGGGCTTTCTCGAAAGCGCCCGCCGCCAGCTGCTCCCTTACAACGTTTTCGTCTCTGCCGATATATTCGGTTACGTCAGCTGGCACAACGCCGACATCGAAATCGGCCAGCGCGTCGACGCGATCGCCCCGTTCGTCGATTACATGTGCCCGATGCTCTACCCCAGCGGATTCAACGCCGGAATTCCCGGTTACACCAATCCCGTCGCCGCCAATTACGAAATCGTCAAACTCTCGCTCGACAAGGCCCTCGAAAAATCGGGAACGTCGCCCAAAGCATTCCGTCCTTGGCTTCAGGCTTTCCGCGATTACGCTTTCGACCGCCGCATCTACGGCGAAAAGGAGATTCGCGACCAGATCCGCGCCAGCGAAGATTTCGGAAGCAACGGATGGATTTTGTGGAATCCGCGCAACGTCTACACCGCCGCAGGGCTGATGCGTGAAAACCAAAACGTCACCCAAGTCTCCAAACCAAGCCCCGCCAAAGCCGAAAAACCCGCATCTTAATGGAGTTTTCGGCTCTTCCGATTGCCGAGCGGATCGACACGATCCGCTCGGAACTGCTCTCTTCCAACCGCCTTATCCTCCAAGCCCCGCCCGGAGCGGGTAAAACGACTGCCGTTCCCCTTTCGCTGCTGGATGAGCCGTGGCTTGGGGAGAATAAAATCATCCTTCTCTCCCCCAGACGTATCGCCGCACGTACGGCCGCGATGCGTATGGCCCAGATGCTGGGCGAACCCCTCGGCGAGAGGGTCGGATACCACATCCGCGGAGAACGCCGCTGCGGGAACCGGACGCGCATCCTCGTCATTACCGAGGGGATACTGACCCGCTATCTCCAAAACGACCCCGCCCTCGAAGAAGCCGCTTTGGTGATTTTCGACGAATTTCACGAACGAAACCTCCACAGCGACCTCTCGCTTGCTTTTGCCCTTCAGGCGCAGGAGACGCTCCGCGAGGACCTGAAACTGCTGGTGATGTCGGCTACCCTCGATACCCGCGGGCTTAGCGAACTGATGGGACACCCTCCCATCATCACGAGCGAGGGGCGCAGTTATCCCGTCGATATCGTCTACCGTCCCTCTTCGGCCGCTCTCCCCGATCCCAAGAACCTTACCGGCGAAACGTTCCGTACCGTACTCGAAGCGCTCCGCAGCGACGAGGGAGATATTCTCGTATTCCTCCCCGGCGAGCGGGAAATCCGTGATCTTGCGGCACGTCTGGAGGGGGCACGCGATACGTTGCCGGGTCTGCTGGTCGCCCCGTTGTACGGAAACCTCACCCGCGAAGAGCAGCAATCCGCCATCCTCCCCGCATCGCGGCGTAAAATCGTCCTAGCAACGAACATCGCCGAAACGAGCCTTACCATCGAAGGGATCCGCATCGTTATCGACACGGGTTTCGAACGTCTCTCCCGGTTCGATCCCGCTGTCGGTATGGAGCGTCTCGTAACCCAGCGCATTTCACGCGCGTCGGCCGATCAGCGTGCGGGACGCGCGGGACGAACCTCGGCAGGGAAATGTTACCGGATGTGGAGCGAATACGCCCATCACGCACTGAGCCCCTTCCGCCACCCCGACATTCTCACCGCCGATCTCGCCCCGCTCGCCCTCGAGCTGGCCGCATGGGGTTCGGACGACTTGCGGTGGATCGATCCGCCCAACCCCTCGCACCTCTCGCACGCACGCGAACTGTTACGCGGACTGGGGGCTTTGGAAGGAAATATCACCCCGCACGGACGGGAAATCCTCTCGCTTGGGCTTCATCCCCGTGCGGCCCACATGCTGCTAGGCTCACGCGGACTCGGCTTCGAGGGCGAAGCGATCCTCCTCGCGGTCCTCGTTTCCGAACGCGATTTCATCCCCGCAGACGAGCGCTTCAGCGACATCGGCGAACGCTTTCGCATCCTGCGAAACGCGCTGGCTTCCAACCGCGTCGGAACGCACCTCCAGACCCATGTTCAAGCGGTGCGCGACATCGCACGCCGACTCGGCACCCCGCTTCAATGGAGCGAAAACATGGCGGGCGAAACGCTCGCCGTGCTCCTCTCGTTCGCCTATCCCGACCGCATCGCCCGTGCACGGGGAGGCGGAAAATTTCTCACCTTCGAGGGGAAAGAGGCATACCTCCCCCCTAACGATCCTCTCGCAACCGCCGAATGGCTCGTCATTGCCCGCAGCGACGGAGACGCCAAAAGTGCGCGGATCCATCTGGCGGCCTTGCTTGAGGAAACGGCATTGCGACACTACCATCCCGGACTCTTTAGCTCCGAAACCCTCGTCGAATGGAACCCTCAGACCCGACGGGTCGAAGCCCGCGCGCTTGAACGCCTCGGAGCGGTGCTCCTTTCCAGCCGCCCGATCCCCGATCCCGATCCGGAAAAAACCAAAGCCGCCCTTTTAGAGGGTATCCGCCTCCACGGTCTCGAATCGCTCGGATGGGACGATAATGTCCGGCAATTGCGCTCGCGCCTCATCGCATTGAAACATCACTGCCCGCAGCACTGCGACACCGATTTCAGCGACGACGCGCTGCTGTGCGGACTGGAATCGTGGCTTCTCCCCCATCTGGGTGGGGAACGCTCGCTCGCAGAATGCGCCGCTATGGCATGGGAAGAGATTTTGCTCTCTTCGCTCTCCTGGGAGAGCCGGTGCGAATTCGACCGTCTTTTGCCCAAGCGTTTCAAAGCCCCCACGGGGAGTGAAATCGCCATCGACTATCGTGATCCCGACGCACCCGTGCTTGCCGTACGGATACAGGAGATGTTTGGAACGACCAGCCACCCCTCGGTACTGGCGGGAAAACTGCCCCTGACACTCCATCTCCTCTCCCCCGCGCACCGCCCGATTCAGATAACCCGCGATCTGGTCGGGTTTTGGAGCGGCTCGTACGCAGAGGTCAAAAAAGAGCTCAAAGGGCGCTACCCCAAGCACTACTGGCCCGACGACCCGGCAATCGCCCAGGCGACGAAAAAAACAAAGAAATTTATGGAGGGTTAAATGCTCACGCGGTCTTCGAGCGCGCGGGTAAGGGAGAGGATGTCGACGTTCTCCAAACTCACCCCCGTCGGAACCCCCTGCGCGATACGGGTAAAGCGGACGTTGCAGTCGGCGAGCTTGTCCTCGATGTAGAGAATCACCCCCTGATTGGCGATCGAGGGGGTAAGGGCGAAAATCACCTCTTTGATTCCGCTGTTGACGACATCGCGCAGATGGGAGACGTCGAGCTCATCGAGTGAGTCGAGGACGAAATAACGCCCTTCGAACAGGCCGTTTTCCTCGAACGTGAGGATGTCTTTGGCGTTTTCGACGATGCAGAGCAACTCGTGGTTACGGTGCTCGTCGCTGCAGATGGGACAGAGCTCGTCTTCACTCAGACCGCCGCACGAACGGCATTTTCTCAGGCCGGAGATCGCGCTTTCGATCGCATGGGCGAGTTTGAGCGCGCCGAAACTGTCATGCATGACCATATGATACGCCAGCCGCGTCGCCGATTTCTGTCCGATCGTCGGCAGACTCTGCAAAGCGTCGACGAGGCGGTTGAATTTGTCCAGGGATCGTTTCATCCGGGTATTATACTACAACACGCTTTCCCGACAATGCCTCTGATCGGGAACAGATAAACTTTAGTCTTATAGGCTCAATTAAGCTAACATCATTTTCCGTATGGTATAATTCGCAAAAACCTAACTTCACAGACATTACGGAGCATACGCGTGGAAGAATTGAGCTATTATGAAATTTTGGAAGTAAGCCGCAACGCGAACGGCGACGAAATCAAAAAAGCCTACCGCAAAATGGCCAAACTCTACCATCCAGACCGTAACCCCGACGATCCGGACGCGGAACACAAATTCAAACTCTGCAACGAAGCCTACCAGGTCCTCAGCGACGAAAAACAGCGTTCCATCTACGACCGCTACGGCAAAGAGGGGCTTCAGGGGGGCATGGGCTCCTCGCGGGGCGGATTCGGCGGATTCGACGATCTGGGCAGCATTTTCGAAGAGATGTTCAACGGCTTTGCGGGAGGCGGACGCCGCGGAGGGCGTTCACAAGCCGATAAATTCCCCCTAGACATGGGCGTCGAGATGCGCATCAGTTTCAAAGAAGCGGTCTTCGGCTGCGAAAAAGAGATCACCTTTACTTCCAAAACCTCGTGCAAAAGCTGTAAAGGGACGGGAGCCAAAGAGGGTAAAGTAACCGGCTGTTCGCAATGCGGCGGAAAGGGACAGGTTTACATGCGCCAGGGCTTCATGACCTTCTCGCAGACGTGCCCCGCATGTCACGGCGAAGGGACGATGGCGAGCGAAAAATGCCCCGACTGTAACGGCAAAAGCTATACCGAGAACCAGGAGAAAGTAACCGTCAAAATTCCGGCCGGAATCGACACGGGCAACCGCCTGCGCGTTTCAGGACGCGGAAATACCGGCAAAAGCGGCGTACGGGGCGATCTGTACGTCACCTTCGACGTCGAAGAAGACAGCCACTTCATCCGTAACGGCAACGACGTCTACCTCGAAGTTCCCGTATTCTTTACCCAGGCGGTACTGGGCGAAGCGATCACGATCCCCTCGCTCACCGGCGAACTCACCCTCGAACTCGAAACGGGGACCAAAGACACCCAGCAGTACCGTTTCCGCGGCGAAGGGATCAGCGACGTTCACGGTCGCGGCAAGGGCGACCTCATCGCGCAGGTGCGCCTCACCTATCCCTCACGCCTCTCCGGCGAGCAGGAAGAACTTCTTCTCAAACTCCAGGAGAGCTTCGGCATCGAATCCAAACCCCACGAAAGCCTCTTCGAATCGGCCTTCGAAAAAGTCAAAGGGTGGTTCAAGTAACCGCCCGCTATTAACGACACTGATGCGGGCTTACCCCTTTTAGCTGTTCGCCCGTTTTTGTATCACGCACGATGACCACCGATTTCGGATAGGCCGCGCACATACCGTTGACGGTAGTGTAGATACTGCTTCCATCGGCTGTAAATCTGACATTTTTGGTGAGCAATTCGCCCGATGAATTGTACGCATCGACATTGTAATATCCCGATACACCCGCACATCCCGTCCATACGGTTCCTATCAGTACGATGGCAAGCAAACTTTTCATCTTCATCTCTATTTGCATTCCGGTTTCCACTGATATTCGGCGATTTTGGCGGCATCAGATTGCAGTTGTTCAAAAATTTCTTTGAGCATTTTGTTTTTTTCTTCGGACGATAGCTGCTCGAAAACGGGTTTGCGGATACCGTATTGAAGCATAAACGTTCCGTCGCATTCGGCGGGATGGAAAGTTTTTTGTACGTCGGCCTCGAAATGTGCATGCTCATGCGACGGCTCGAAAATCAACAACACATATCCATTCTCCCCTTTTTGGTAAAGCGAATAATGGGGAACAATTTTTTTGCTGTCCAGTCCGGCTTTGGTCGCCTGTATAAACTTTGCCGCATCTACCTTGAATTTATAATGGATCAGGGTAATCAAACGGCTCCAGTTTTCTACCGGCTCGTCATCGGTGGTGTATTCATACAATGCCATTGCACTGTTTTCATTTTGAAAAGCCAACGTATATTGTTTACCGAACATTTCCATGTTCTTGGGCACGACGTACGGTTTTGCATACGCGCATGCCGCAACAAACAGCCCTGCCATACACAACTTTTTGATGATTTGAGACGATTGCATGATTATCCTTTTTACGCTGAGTGAAAGGCTATTTGGAGAGACAAGAGAAGTATTACACTTTTTAAAGCAGTATCTTTTCTGAACAATATTAAACTAATTCAGCTTAAAAATGATTAACGACGTTTTCCACATTATTTTATTTCTCCCATCCGTCTTTGATATACAAGCTGTCCAATATCCGCCGGGATCGTTTCTGAAGGTCTTCGTAGGTGTACTCGCGTGCAAGCGGTTCGAGTTCTTTTGGGAGATTCGGAACACGGGTGTAAATAAGCTGTATTGACACAATTTTTTTCATTGTACGCTCTGGATTGAATTTATAACAAGTAATATGTTTTATTCGCGTTTCTGTTTTTAAATAACGATTCGCTGGAGTATATTCTTCATATACCATGCATGGATAATTCTCTTTTCCATGGTGTTCGACATGTGCATTTATATAATACACACGTCCATTCTTCTCGGTTCCTTGTCTGTATCGATTTGAAATATACTCCTTATCTCCCCTCTCCAATGCTCTATCCGCGTCGGTGTAAGGGGTGATATAACTAGAGAAGCCGATGCCATAACTCAATACAATCGCACCATTTGACAAAGTCTGTTCTATCCCTACAGAATATCCATTCTCATCTGTCATCATATTCCATGGGTGATTCATCTTAATAAAATCACTCTCTCTGAATTCAGGAAATAATGAACAAAAACCTTTTTTATGGCACCGTGGATAGTCTTGGCTTTTCATTGATAGATCGTAAAACGGCATCGGTAAATCTACCACTCGGTCTTTAAGTACCATTTGTTTATCATCTGGGTAGATGGTTGACATATGGGGCTCTGAACATCCGCTTATCAGCAGAATCATCCCAATAAGTAATATATGCTTCATTAGGTGTCCTGTCCCTTTTTTCGGAAACAACCGCCCTTTTTCCTTCAAAATCATTTGAACTTTTTGAATATCTGTGCGTGCGTGCCTAAACGAATAAACGTCATAGTTGTACTGTCACCGCTTATTTGATAAATCAGTAACCAATCGTTTTTGACATGACATTCATACGCACCTTCCCATCCACCTTTGAGGGAATGGTTTTTATGCTTCTCATCTAACGTTTTTCTATCAAGGAGCGTACTCATAACTTCTTTTAGAAGCGTAAAATCATCGGCTGAAAACTTACCGCTTTTTCTATCTCGCTCAATGTCTTTTTTAAAAAATCGATGGTACTCAGGAATGTACATTAGAGACCAAGATCGTCAAATAATTCTTTGGCAGAGGTGTGTTTGACGATATTTTTACCTTTTTTAACATCTTGAATTGCAGCTTCAGTCTCATCGTTTGGAATACGCAGTTCAAACGGTAATCCCTTATGCAACACGACACTATGTAGAAATAGACGCGTCGCTTCACTTGTAGTCAGACCCATTTGCTTCAGGTATTCAGCTGCTTTATTTTTAATTTCAGGGTCGATTCGTACCGTCATTGCAGTTCCAGTCATGACAACCTCCTTTTTCTATCATTGTACATCAAGTGATGTACAATGTCAATGTTTATTCAGAAATGGCGAAGATTTAATTCATCTTCTCCCTTTTGGTTTATTTCTCCCATCCGTCTTTGATATACAAGCTGTCCAATATCCGCCGGGATCGTTTCTGAAGGTCTTCGTAGGTGTACTCGCGTGCAAGCGGTTCGAGTTCTTTTGGGAGATTCGGAACACGGGTGTAAATAAGTTTAATACCTACTCCTTTCGCCATTGTCCGTTCGGGATTAAACTTAGAACATTCAATATATTTAAAATATGTTTCTGTATTCCATCCCTTACCCATTGGACGATATGTTTCGGTTACCGTACATGGATAACTTTCTTTACCGTAATGTTTAATTTGAAAAGGAATACGCACGATATCCCCATTTCCATATTGTTTCCCAACATAAGAATTGTAATATTTTCGAATAAACTCTTCATCTCCATTCTCCAATGCTCTATCCGCGTCGGTGTAAGGGGTGATGGAAACGTAAAAATCAATATCATATGCCAGATAACTATCTTTTTTTGTCATCAAATGCAGACCGTGCCCTGAATCACTCTGTCCTGTTATCCACCCTCTCATCATTTCATTCCAATCACCATCCTTTGCAACTGGTGTTGCGGCTTCATAATGTTCATGTTTCAGCATCCAGTGGTGGTTAAATTTATCTGCCGAAGTAAAAACATTAAGTACCGCTGTTTGACCAGGTTGATTAGCACATCCTGTAATCAACAATACCATAGCGCTAAAAATAATATTTTTTATCATAATTCATCTCCCTCTTTTGTCGTAGTTTCTAGATGATAAACATTTGATATGCTAGGATCCGTATGAATTTTCAGGTAAAAATCTTGTAATAGAGTTTGTTGGTTTGTTACTGTAGGATCATAATAAAAATCTTTTTTGCTTGTTACTCCCTCATCCCCACACCCTATCACACACTTATATCCAGAATGCGAAGATGTTTTATCCGGATTATCCAAATTGGCTTCCAGCCCGCCGTTAAAAAGAGTCGGTAATCCTCGGGTCAAATCGTATCCCAAATTCTTCCAAAAATCTTTTTGGTTATTAATTCCTGCCGTGTTGCCGCCTAGTATTGCCACCAAATCCCCAGGATTGACGGAAGATTTGAAAATATTTTCAATATCTTTACTTCCATACTGATCTTTTAGTCTTTGTTCTCCCCCATAAATCTCACGAAACAACGCCCCTGCCGCATCAGAGCTTACCGGAGAACCGTCATATTGGGTCGTGAATTTCGCATTTGGATTGTTTTGTACGATTGAACCGATTTCGTCCTGGTTTAGTTTCGTGCCCAGATAATCCTGCACCGTTCCTGCGGAATGTGCGGCCGAGTTGAGGTTTCCGTTTGTAAGTTTAGTCAATTGTGTTTTGATCTCTCCGCTTTGTCGTGCTCCCCCCGTAGCCAGTTGAGTCATATTGGTTGTAACTGCAAGCTTATCTTGTCCTACTTCGATCAAATCTCCGACAATACCATGGGTCTGGTTATAGTTTAGTAATGCTATGCTCGGATTTCCTTGTTGCTCGCGTTGATTTTGCAATGCTTCAGCCACGCTGTTCATGATACCATTTGTAAAAAGCTTATCCAGTCCAAGTGCAATTGCTTTGGTTTCATCGATATAGAGTTTCATGTCATCAAAGTTTCCATCTTTTTCAGCATTTTTCGTAAGTCGTACGGTTTTATTTGGATTTGTAACGTAGCTAATAGTTCCATCTGAATTTTTTATCTCGCTGTAATCTTTATTTTCTTTACTAAGTCCTAAAGCTATAAATTTTGCTTCATCCTTACTTTGCAATATTGATCTATTATCTCCGAAGAGCTGTATGGCGATCTGCGTCACATACCCTCCGCCGTTTCTTTGCGATGGGAGGGTTCCTAAACCACTGATAGCATCCAGCCCTCCGCCCACTACTCCTGCTAATCCGTTATCATTCGACCCCGGCAGATTTTCCGTGATCTCTTTACGTACGCTTAGTCCGATGTCTTTTGCCGCTTGTTTCCATTTCTCGGCAGTTTGGGTAGGGTTCAACACCGAGTTGATAGAGTTTTCACTCGCATATATATCGTAGTTTTTACTCTCGTCTTCGGTGATCTCTTGGGCTTTGGCGATGTCGCGGTTGAGCGTGCCCGATACTGATTCTTGGCTAGTCAGGGCAATTGTCCCACCTCCGATCGTCGCACGGTTGATTTGCTCTTTATCGCTGTAACCGTATCCCGCTTCGAGGGTTCCTCCGGTAGTGTCTTTACTGTTCGTTTGGAATTGTGCGGCGGTAATATTTCCCAGACCGATACTCATCGAAGTTGATTTGTCGTAATCGGCGATGTCCCTTGCGCTGAGGGTTCCCGTCGTGAGATGAACGTTGTTTACGTCATTTCCGTTTCTATCGATGGTGGCGATGATCGCTCCTTTTAGATCGGTATTGCCGGCTACGGTTATATCGGCTTGTTTGGTTGCGATGATACCTGTTTGCTCTTCTACCCATGCTTTGGAACGGCTCGATTTCCCTGCACCTACATTGACACTTCCTCCAGTACTGATGGCAATGCTATTGCTGTCGCCTTTGGAGCTTCCGGTGTCTTGGATACTAATGAGATTAAGGTTTCCGCCGACATTTGCCGTAACGGTATTACCGGATACATGAGCACCTTTAAGCGTCGTATCTCCTGAGGTGTTGATGATGACATCGTTACCACTCACATAAGCATCTCTTTGGGTCGTATCGTTGGATTGGTTTTTAGCCTGTGCATATGATGCATCCACTTGACCTTCACGTGTTCCGAACAAGGTTACTTTGAACGATCCCGATTTATCCGATAATGAGGAAGAGGTATTTTGTGCCGAAGATTTCAGGGTAATCGATTCTGCGTTCATCGAGATTTTATTCCCCGCGATGACGTCACTACCTGCAACGGTGACCTCTTTCCCGGCATCTAACGTTACATCATGCCCAGCAGTAATGGTAGAGCTTTGTGCGGAGGTACTTTGAGCGGATGTTTCACTTTTGGACATCTCGGTAATCGCATCAAATCCCACGCTGATGGAATGTGACAGTGTATTACTAACCAAATCGATACTTCTCAGCACCATCGAAGCGGCATTGACCGCGTTGTCCGATTTAGACAGCGACTGCGCATTTGATGAGAGTTGTTTTGCGGCATTGGTAACATGTTGTTCTACCCCGACTTTGATCCCCGCTTTTAGTTCTTCGTGAACCTGATTTTTATAGGCGGTTGCATCCTCCGAGAGAATATTGATATTTTTATCAGCATGGATGGAGACATCATTGTTGGCAAAAACATTTGATGCAAGAACATTGGTATTATTGCCTGAATGCACTATGATATTATCACCGAGAAGTTGTGTACTTACCTCTTGCGTTTGTCCCTCTCCCAGTTTGTCGGATTTGGTGATGACTCCGGCAAAAATAGAGGCTTCGTTCATATTTAGCTTTACACCGATACCTGCTTTTGCTATAGATTCTTTATGCTGATGGCTGGCGGATTCTGTAGCTGAAAGGATATTTACATCTCTTTGTGCGTTCACGTCAATGGTTGAAGCAACAATATTTGATCCGATGGATGTCACATCCTGTCCCGCTTCAACTACTACCGTATTCGCGCTCAATATTGCACTTTTTTGCGTGATATCGGCTTTGGCATCTTGTGTTTGTTTCTCTTCTGAAACCGTCAGCATGCCGTCATTCAAACCTAAACCAAGTCCTGATTTCTTACTGTAGTATTGTTTAGTCTTTTGCTCCTCATCGGATAATACATTGACGTTTTGAATTGCTGCCAGTCCGATTGCGTCTCCCGCACTCACATTCGATGCCACGATAGTAAGATCTTTTCCCGAATTCATGATGATGTTTTTGGCCTCGGTTTTTAGCGTCGCTTCATGACGCTTTACTGCATCGGTGCTGTCCAGCGATACGGAACTGACCAGACCGCCGAAGCTGCTTTTGGACTCTTGATGAAGTTCTGCTTCACGGTAAGCCTTGGCGAGGACGTTGATGTCCCCTGCCGCATCCACTTGAATATTCTGAGCTGCTTTTAGGTTTGCGGCTTGCAACGTGGTGTCTTTGCCGCTGGTAATAGCAATATTATTCCCGTTGATCGCCGAAGAGACGACCGACTCTTTGAGGGTTGTATCACGGGAAGAACCGGAAGAAAATGTCCCTTTATAGCTGGTCCGGACATCCGTAAATTCACGATCGTTCGAAGCAATGACGGCAATATTTCCTCCCGCGTTCAAAGCAAGCTCTTTACCTGCTATATTAGAAGAATTCACCGTGATATCGTTAGCTGCATCGATATTGGTGTCTCCTCCTGCACTTAGAATACTCGTATGTTGTTTGATCTTTTCTATCTCGCTGGAACCTTGTGCCCATGTTGTTTTGTAGAGGGAATTTTGTTCCAGGGCGCTTAGGGTGACGTTTTCACCGCTCAGAGCGATATTCCCCCCTGCGGACGTTTCGGCTCCCGTGAGGGTGATATCTTTAGCCGCTCCGGCGATAAGGTTGCCCTTTGCCCAAATCTCTGCGCGTTCCCCTACCGCTGAAAGGTTTCCGGTTGTTCCGGCATATTCATTCAAATCGATACTCTTGGTAGCACTCTGTGAAACGATATTACCGTTGTCACTGATGAGCGCAACGTTATTGCCTCTGATCGTTCCGCTCGTGTTGGTGATATCATTAGTCGTGCGCAGGAGCATATCACTAGCGCTTTTGATCGTTCCGCCTGTGTTGGAAATACGATCGGCTTGTGCAAGGAGAACTCCACCCGCTCTGACCTCTCCGGCGTTGCTAAGTGCTCCATCAAGTGCCAATGCGACATCCCCTCCGGCAATGATCTTGCCGCCTTGTGTCAGCTCTTGGTTTTTTAGTGATGCCAGATAGACCACCGGAACCAATACACGTTGACCTGAAACTTCTCGCTCCTCCATCCACACGATGTCACGGTTAAGCGCCCTCACCTGCTCACTACTGAGAGTTACCCCAAATTCCAGATTCAAGTCACCTTGTGCCAAGAGAGCATTGTCCATCAATCCCCGGTATTGTGCTGTATCATTGCCGAATCCGGCCAGATAGCGTTCTCCACTCAGGCGAAACACCGCATCACGCACCAACTGTGTTTCATATGTTGCATCGCCTAGGCGTTTGGTATTGGCGGCACTATCGAGATGCAACCTATCCATGATGTAATCGGAGCTGATAAACGTATTGAAATCCGTATACAGCGGATTGGATTCAATCAGATATGGAAGAGATGGATTCGATACGGCAACAAATCGCCCATAGTCTCCTTCGGGAAGGGTATAACTTCCATCAGCGATGAGATCGGTAAAATGCGATGATTCGGGAATCTCATTGGATGATATATTGATCGGCGCGATTCCTGCAACGACATCGGCATTATTAATGCCGATCAAATTACCATGAAGATTTCTGCCGGCCCATATTGTCGAATATACATGATCCAGAATCGTATCGGAGTGTTCATAATAACTGTAATTATGGTACCATGCATGTTTTCCCCATTTTCCATGTTTTTCCCAGTGTTCGACATAATGGGAAATATCAATGATTTCATGGGCATTAACTGCCGCTTCGTTGTTCAACGAACCTGACAAGTACAAATCTCTATTGGCCGAAATCATCGAATATCGGTTATGTATCGCCGCATCAATCATCATATCGTTGCCGCTCATGATATAAGCGGGTGAAAATCCTGTTTTGTCAATCGCTTCGATCGTAGTCGTCGTTGTACGATGGTCACGAAATTCGGGTGCAAAATAATCGGTAATACTGATCGAGGATGTAACGCTCGATTTGTCCGGAACGTTTGTCGAAAAATTTTCGAGCGATAAAGCATCTATGCTGAGATCCTGTTGCGCATCTATCGTTGCGGCTTCGTTACGCACCGTTCCCGAATCGTGGATTATAATATCACCTCCTGAAACGATATAAGCACCTTCGGCATTCAGTAAGAGGTCAGACGCCGCAATATCGATTTTCTTTGCACTGTAAAGTACTCCATTATTGGTCATTTGCCGTGTATGCGCCAAAAACGTGTCAGTCCCTATTATTCCCCCATCATTGACTATATCTCCACCCGAAATATTTAGCGTATCCGCGATTATGGCACCTTTATTGCGCATAGCATCCGACACTTCGACATCAATATTACCCGCATACATTTTTTTATTGACAATGAGTTCACTGGATTGGGAGCGGAGCGAATGTTCCGCGATTGCCGTAGCAATTACAATTTCTCCATCCGCAGTCAATTCCAATGAATCTCCTGCGTATGCAATCGGGGGCAGATTGATACCGACTCCTTTGTCCGTACCTACCAAACGGATCATTTCACCATAAATTCCCCCCAAAGCACCCGAATCGATTGAAAATTCGGCATTTCCTACCACCTCATCAGCTACAACGGTACCATCAAGAGCAATACTATTTTGCCCAGTCACCACATCCAGTTTTTTCGCATGGATTTCAGCGTTAAGGCACAATGCCTTAGTATACAGATCGACGCGATCGATATTAGATGCGTTCAGACCATCCCCTTCGATGGAAATATCTCCGTGCCGTACATAAAATCCCGACAACGTATTGCCGCTGATCTGAGGCATACCTGTCGTAAGTGTTGCACGCGCGGTATTGATAAATCCGCCTCCGTTTACCGTGATGCCGTTAGGATTGGCAATGATTAAATCGGCACGATGTCCTGCCACTTCTGCATAACCTTGCAATAATGAGCGATTTGTCCCGGTCACCTCATTAAGGATTACTCGTGCGGGAGTCGTTCCCAGATTGGCGTTGCCTTGAACCCATCCGCCAAGTTGTGTCTGGACGGCATTGGTTGCATTATTAAGAATGACTCCTTTTTGTTCGATACTAAACGCACTGAATTTGTTATGTGACAAACCATTTACGCCTGGTGTGACGATATTGACAAGAGGAATTCCGTTTGCGGTCACATCCATCTGCGGCTGATTGAAAAGCGGGGCCGCTTCATCCACAACAATAGCTTCAGCGAACAAGGTATTCCCCAGCAGGACCGAAGCAAGTGCGTATGAAATCGATTGGCGATAGAGGTGAGTAAACATAGTGTCTCCTAAAAATTGACCGAAGCGCTTATCCCGATAAACGGTTCTACGTCAAATGTTGCATCCGGGGCGGTAAGAGGAATCGCATGATAAAGATCGATATTCAAAGAACGATACTGTCCACGAAGCCCCAAGGTAGCGCTTGTAAGCATCCCGCCTGAAGTATCTTCACCTGAACGTATCCGACCGAGATCGTACGCGCAATAAGGAGCGATATATTTTGAAAGTTGAAATGCAAAATCATTACGGGCATACCATCCGCTGTTACCGCTGATGTTGCGATTCTGAAATCCCCGAACGCTGTACGCTCCCCCGATACTTATCTGCTCAACGCTATAAAGCAGATCATTGCTATACTGGGCAAAGGCAGAAAATCGATATGTCACGGGAAGGGAATAAGAAAAATATTTGGTACTCCCAACAGCCAGCGTCCATTTTGAGAAATCATGTTTAAGCGCACCGTCGGTTGTCGGATGAAACGGATTCAAGCCGTGGTAATAATCCAACAGGAGATACGATTCCAAAGACGGATTGCGATAAACGAATTTTCCACCGATTTTACCGACTGTTAAATTGTAAGTTGACGAATCGATCACCGCCCCTTCGATCATACTGAGTGTCTTCTTTTGGGCCAGAGATCCGGACAGCTCAACATTCTTGGTACGGGTATGAAAAAGTTTATAAGTTGTGTCGAGAGAATAAACTTCACTTTCTCCATGAGAGATATATGAATCATTCAAGCCCCTGATCGTCTGGGAATAGGTAAAACGGGATAATCCCGCTTCCCAAAGCCATTTTCCTAAAGGGATACCATAGGTGTATGAATTTCCAAAAGTTTTGCGTCCGGTTTGTTGTTTATCAGTCGTATTAAGCGCAATTTCAAGAATATCGCTGAAACCGAAAAAATTTTCCCATACTACCCCGCCCGAAATTTGATATTTTCCCGTTTCTTCCGAACCAAAATTATTTAGTCCCAATGAGCCGAATAAAGGAGCGGTTTCACGGGTATTCAAAACGATATCGCTGCTTCCGACTCTCTCACCAGGCACCAAGCGCATCCGTGTCTCGCCGGATCGCAACCGATTCACCTGTTCCAATGCACTTTCAAGATCTCCGAGATGCAACACTGCATCTGCCAGACCAATAAATGCTCCGCTCGTTCTTTTGCTGTCGGAAAGGATTCGGCCTACCTTCCCTTCAACCGCATTCATTTCAATCTTACCTTCTGCGATATTCTGCGTAGGAAGATAGACTCGTGAGGTGACATATCCTTTATCTATGTAAAGTTTTGTAAACGCATCGGCTAATGAATTGAGCGCACGAATACCGTTACATCGGCCGATATACTCTTTTGTGATTGCTTCAAACTCTTCTTTTCGAATCAATGTAGCATTCTTCACGTTGATGGTACGTGTTATGAAACATACCGTATCGTTTTTTTCTTCGGATACATTGACTTCGGGGACAATACCTTCTGACGAAGGTATAGCGGTATCTACATTTTCAAGCTTCTGATAGAGTTTGCGCTGTTCCTCTTTCAAAAACGGAACCATCGTATCAGTGGCTGCATGTCCGGTCAAAACGCCAAACATAAATATCAAAAAAAATGACAATATTTTATTAATCAATGTTTTCTCATGTTTAAAATTAACAAATAGTAAACACTTTTTATTTAATTATTCATTAATTATAAATATTTTAAAACAATTAAAAATATTTGTCGAGGCTGCTATGTGAACAATTTTTAGACTTTGGAAAAATTTTAATGGAGAAAATCGCCGCCATACAAAGCGGCGATAAGGAAAAAAGGAAAAAAAGAAAAGAATTACGCGGTTTTGCGTTTGGGGTATGCCATTGCGATCACGATCGCGATAACGGCATAGGTGACGGGGACGAAATCGGGAACCGGTACAGGGTCGCCTTTCGCGTACGAGTGAAGCCCGGCGAGGTAGTAGTTGACTCCGAAATAGGTCATCAGCACCGATGTAAACGCCAGCAGGGAGACGACGCTGAAAATATAGTCGCTGTACGCCCCCTTGATAAAGCGCAGGTGGATAACCACCGCATAGACGAGGATCGTCACGAGCGCCCACGTCTCTTTGGGATCCCATCCCCAGTAACGGCCCCAGCTTTCGTTCGCCCAGACGCCGCCGAGGAAGTTTCCGACGGTGAGGAGCACCAGGCCGATGATGAGGCTCATTTCGTTGATGGCGTTGAGCTCTTTGATCGCGAGGTTGAGGCGTCCGGCGTTTTCGCCCCGTTTAAAGACGAAAAGCAGCAGCGTAATCATCCCCAGCAACGCTCCCAGACCGAGGAACCCGTAACTGGCCGTAATCATCGAGACGTGAATGGAGAGCCAGTACGACTGCAAGACCGGAACGAGGTTCGTCACCTGCGGATCCATCCAGTTCAGGTGGGCGACGAAGAGGATAAGCCCCGTCAGGATCGAGGTAGCGGCCATCGTCATGACCGAGCGGCGGGAGAATATGAAGCCCGCAAGCACGGTCGCCCATCCGATGTAGATCATCGATTCATAGCCGTTCGACCACGGGGCGTGCCCCGAGATGTACCAGCGGACCGCCAGCCCGAGGGTATGGGCCGCAAAAAACAGTACCAGCAGCCCGAACGACAGTTTCGTAAACCACTCCATCGTAAACGACGGTTTAAGGATTTTAACGAACGACAGGATCAGCAGGAGGAAACCGACGACGAAATACAACGGCCAGAGCTGTTCGAAAATATTGGCTTTGTTGTAGAAAATCTCGGCCTTGAGCTTCATGTCGGCCGGATAGACGCTTGCCCCGACAAAACGCTGGTATTTGTCGATCCGCGCGAGCGCTTCGTCGGCCTGTTTCCAGTCGCCGCTTTTGATCGCGGCGTCGATGGAGCTGAAATAGCCGATTGCGAGCAAACGGACCACTTCGCCCTCTTTGGGCTGCAACGTCTGGAGCGCCTCGATCGTCGCGTCCCATTTGTGGTTTTTATCGTTCGGCCGCGGCCACATGCGCACCAGTGAACCGGTGTAGACCATATAGGCGACATTTACCCGTTCGTCCACCTGCAACAGTGCCTTGTCGAGTTTGTCCCGTTTTCCGGGAGATTTGCGGTTGGCTTCATCGACGAGTTTGGCGAGTTTGTAGCCCGCGATTTCGTCGGGAAATTCGAAAAACTGCGAAAATGCGGCCGTCTTGGCATTCTCGGGGATGCCGATGAGTTTATTGATCTCCTTGTCTGCTGTGCGGATCATCGCGATCTCACGCCACGCGTCGGGGCGTAGCATCATCCCCAGAACCACCTGGTTGGACGTAAGCCCCATAAACGTATCGTTACGGTTCAGTTTGGCAAGGATTTCGTGGGTCAGCGTGTCCATCGGCTTCATCCGTCCGCTGGCGTCCTGGACGACGAGGTGCCCGAATCGTTCGGCATGGGCTTTGTCAAAAGCCTTGGCGGTCTGGATAACCGGGTTGGACTCATCCGAAGCGACCGCATCGGCCGATGCAAACGCCATCACGGCGATCAGAAGCGAAGCCGCGGTTTTTTGCGCATTGATCGATTTGAGTTTTTCGCCCAGTGCGCTGAAACGGCCCGTTTTGACAAACAATACGCCAAAAAGGCCGATCGCAAGCAGCAGGTATCCGATGTAGGTAATCAGGGTGCCCGGATCGCGGTTGACCGAGAGGACCGTTCCCAGTTCATCCTGGTCGTACGAGGACTGGAAGAAACGGTATCCCTGGTAATCCAGGACATGGTTCATATAAATGCGGAAATCGAACTCTTTTTTGTTCGCATCGTCGATCACCGTCACTTCACTGGCGTACGACGCCGGAGACATCGACCCCGGATAGCGCTCCAGCTGAAAATCCCGCAGGGCAACGGCAAAGGGAAGTTTACGCTCGATCGAGCCGTAGGAAACCTGGATCAGCATATCTGCAAGCTTCACCTGCACCGCTTCGCCGATCTCGCCGGGAGTTCCCATGACGAGGGCCTGCGTGCGTTCTTTCCCTTTAACGAAACTAAACGTCAGGGCATCGGCACCTTTCATCATCGGCCCTTTGGCGGGGAGCGAAACCAGTTTTTTCACCGCTTTGGGGAGGAAGTTGCGCATCACGAATCCGCTTTGCGGGCTTTGGTAGAGGGTACGTCCCGCAAAAAGGTGTTTCCCGCCATTAAGAGGAGCGCTTTGCTGCGTATCCATGCTCAGCGTCATCAACGGCTGCAGCGTCGTCAGGTATGGCCGACCGTTTTCGACACTGAGCGATACGACGGGCTTTTCGAAGGTTTTGCCCGAACTAAAATCGATCACCACGTCGTTGGCTTCGACGAACTCCCCTTGCATCAGCTGAACCTGCTGTGCCCCGGCGGGACCCGTGACCATCAATTCGATGAGGGGCTTGCCCGCAGGATCGGCAACCATCTCATACGATGCGTCACCCATATAATTTTCCAGCTTGACCTTCACCTGCTCGCCGCCGACGTCAAGCGTCCGCTCGAAATCGTTCGTCGAGCGCTTGGAGAGGAAAAGAGGCTCTTCGAACGTATAGGTGTTTTCGCCTTTAAGCACCGAAAAGGTGATATAAGGCTCCGCGCTTGTGATCGCGTCGTTCTTTTCCCCTTCGCGGATGTGCATCATCCCCTCGTATCCGACGTAGCGGGTGACCGCCGCGCCGATCAGGATGATCAAAAAAGCGACATGGAATAAAAACACCAGCGCTTTTTCACGCCGTGCCATTTTAAAATTGACGATGTTGATCGTCAGGTTGAGGGCCAAAAGCGCCAGCAGCACTTCGAACCAGCGCGCGTTGTAAACGTCGGCTTTGGCACTCATGGTGCCGTAGTCGTTTTCGATAAAGGTCGCATAGCCGATAGCCACGGCAAAAACCAGCATCAAAACGGCCATCGTTTTCATGGACCCCAGAAGGGAGAGTATTTTATTCATTGAAAGACCTGTCCTGTAATATCGGTGCAATTGTAGTCGCAAACCGGTAAATATTTGTTAACCCCGTGTAAATAGTCACACACCCTCTAAAATCATCGCCTCGGCAACCCGCTTGAACGCCGCGATGTTGGCCCCGTCGACGAAGTTGCGTTCACATCCGTACTCTTTTGCCGTCAGGGAGACCCGCTTGTATATCTGGGCCATCAGTTCCTGCAGCTTGCGGTCGACTTTATCGTAGTCCCATTTCTCCATCGAGGCATTCTGACTCATTTCGAACTCGCTCACCGCCACCCCTCCGGCATTGGAAGCCTTACCCGGGGAGAAAAGGACCCCTTCGCGCTGAAGCAGTTCGATCGCATCCGGTTCGGTCGGCATGTTTGCCCCTTCGACGACCGCAACGCATCCGTTTTCGATCAGCTTGGCGGCGTCGGTGCGGCTAAGTTCGTTTTGCGTCGCGCACGGGAACGCCGCGAAACAGGGATAATGCCACGCCGCATGTCCCCCGGCGGGATAGTCGGCTTTGGCGGTGTATACCGATCCGGGAACGCGCGTCGCGTACCCTTCGAGCGATGCGCGGGCGCCGTTGCCTTTGAGTTCGCGGACGACGCACAGGTCGATCCCCCTGGGATCATAGATCGTCCCTTCGCTGTCGCTGCAGGTAACGACCAGAGCCCCCATCTGCTGGAGCTTTTCGATCGTATGAAGCGCGACATTCCCTGCCCCGCTGACGCAGCACGTTTTTCCCTCAAGCGTCTCCTGAAGTTCCTGTGAGAGCATCTCGGCGGCGAAATAGACGACCCCGTACCCCGTTGCCTGCGGACGCATCAGCGACCCGCCGAACTCGTAGGGTTTGCCGCTGAGGACCCCGTCGTAATTACGGGTGATCCGCTTGTACTCGCCGTAGAGGTAGCCGATTTCCCGTGCTCCGACCCCGATATCCCCCGCCGGTACATCGACGCGCGCGCCGATGTACTGGTAGAGTTCGCGCATGAAAGCGCGGCAGAATTTCATGATCTCGAAGTCGCTTTTGCCTTTCGGATCGAAATCGCTCCCCCCCTTCGCCCCGCCGATGGGGAGCCCGGTCAGGGAATTTTTGAAAATCTGCTCGAACGCCAGGAATTTCAATATCCCCGTATCGACGCTGGGATGGAACCGCAATCCCCCCTTGTAGGGTCCCAGAGAATTGTTAAACTGTATCCGGTAGCCGTTGTTGATGTGTACGCGGCTTTGGTCGTCCACCCACTGGACCTTGAACTGTATGACACGGTCGGGGGTCACAAGCCGTTCGAGGATAGCGTAACGTTCATAGCGCGGATCGCTCCGGACGATCGGTTCAAGCGACGAGAGCACTTCGCTGACCGCCTGCAAAAACGTATTGTCGGTATTGACGTTCGACTGTTTAAGATTCGCGAGGATGCGTTCGACCATGCCCTCTCCCTTCGGTTATTTCAGTTCGCCCCAGTGTCTACCTATGTGCATCGAGGTTTTAAGGGGGACCCTCAGGTGCGCAACCGTCTCCATCGCCTCGACGAAACGGCGCGCATACCCTTCGGCCTCCTCTTCATCGGCTTCGAAAATCAGTTCGTCGTGGATCTGAAGGAGCATGTCGGCTTTCATCCCCTCCTCGCGGATCATCGCGTCGATCTTGTTCATCGAGAGTTTGATCAGGTCGGCCGCCGATCCCTGAAATACCGTATTGACCGACTCGCGCTCGTACGCGGCTTTGAGCATCGGCGTGGCGGCGGCAAAATCGAAATAACGTCGGCGTCCCAGCAGTGTCTCGACGTAACCCGCCGCTTTGGCCTGTTCGACGACCCCGGCAAAATACCCCTTGACGCTCGGGAACGTCTCGAAGTAGCGTTCGATGATCGTTTTGGCCTCTTTGGTGCTGATCCCCAGCGTGTCGGAGAGCTTCTTTTGCCCCATGCCGTAGAGAAGGCCGAAATTGACCGTCTTGGCAATATGGCGTTTGGAGGGGGCTTCCGCTTCCCCGAAAAGTGCGATGGCCGTTTGCATGTGAATGTCGCGGCCGTGGTTGAATGCGTCTACCAAAACGGCGTCTTCGCTGAAATGGGCCAGCAGGCGCAATTCGATCTGTGAATAGTCGATACCGATCAGCACTTTCCCTTTCTCTGCGACGAACGCTTCGCGTATGCGCAGCCCCAGAGCCGTTTTGGCGGGAATATTCTGAAGGTTCGGGTTTTTCGAGCTCAGCCGCCCCGTCGCCGTCCCCGTCTGGATGAACGAGGTGTAGATACGTGAATCGGCGTCGCTTTGCGCCAGCGCGATCAGCGGCTCGATGTAGGTGGAATAGAGTTTATGGTATTCGCGGTACTGCAACAGCAACGGAATGACGGGATGTTCGTGGCGAAGCCCCTCGAGCACCTGTTCGTCGGTACTGTATCCCGTTTTCGTCTTTTTCCCCGACGGCAATCCCAGCGTTTCGAACAGTACCGCCCCGAGCTGCTTGGTCGAATTGAGGTTGAATACACTCCCCGCTTCGGCGTGTATCCGTTCGGTCAGGGTCGCGATCTCGGCGGCGACCTCTTTTTTAAACGCCTCCAGTACCGCCGAATCGACCGCAATCCCCTCTTTCTCCATCGACAGCAACGTCAAGGTGAAAGGGAATTCCACATCATAGGCTTCATCCAGTGCTTTTTCCCCGCCGCGCTGAAAGAGCTGGTCGCGCAGTACATCGTAAAGCCGGTAGGTAATGTAGGCATCTTCCGCCGCGTAGCGGCACGCCGATTCGATTTCGACCGATGCGAAGTTCTCCCCTTTTTTGACGGTATCCTTGAAATGGATCATTTCGTGGCCGAGGAGCGATGCGGAGAGGTTGTCCATGGAAAGCGAACGCGAAGGGTCGCACAGCCATGCCATCACCATGGTATCGGCAAGAATCGGAAGGCGTTCGCATTCCAGGAAACGGGTGACGAAATGGAGATCGAACTTGATGTTGTGACCGATGATTTTGTGAGAAAACAATGTCCGGATCGCTTTTTTGGCGGCTTCGTGGCTCACCTGAGCTCCGACGCCGAGGTAACTGTGAGCCATCGGGACGTAATAGCCGTTTTTCCCGTCCCAGCTGAAACTGAATCCCACCAGCCGATCGCTCCGCGGATCGAGCCCGGTGGTCTCGGTGTCGAATGCCACCACCGCGTCGTTCGGGATCAAAGCGATCAGCCGCTGTAGCGCTTCATCGGTATCGATGAGTACGGCGCACCCTTCGGGGCTATCGCATTTGGGCGGCATCGGGGCGCTCGGGGGAACTTCGGCCACAGAGCCGTTTTGGGACTCTTCGAAAAGCGCCTTGGCTTTGAGGCTGCGCAAAACGGCATTCATTTCATAATGGACGAGATCATCGTAAATCGGAAGAAACGGATTCTCGAAGTGCATCGTAAACTGATCGAAATCGAGCGGTTCGAGGGCATCGGCGCTCAAACGGACCAGTTCGCGGGAACGAAACGCATCTTCGCGGTAGGTCTCAAGCAAGCCCCGGATCCGGGGCGGCGTCACCTCATCCAGACGCGCGTAAATTCCCTCAAGCGTACCGAACCGGGAGAGGAGTTTCTGGGCGGTTACTTTGCCGATCCCCTTTACCCCCGGCACGTTGTCCGCACTGTCTCCGATCAACGACTGATAATCGATAAACTGGGTCGGGTGAACCCCGTATTTTTCGTCGCAATGGCGCTCGTTGAGCACTTTTTTGCTGATCGCGTCGACGAGGACGACGACGTCGTCCTCGATCAGCTGGTAGAGGTCCTTATCGTGAGAAACGATCCGTACCAGATACCCTTTCGCGCGCGCCTGGGCAACGACGGAGGCGATCATGTCGTCGGCTTCGAACCCGCTGCGCGAAAGGGACTTGTATCCCATTTTCTCGATCCACTCGATCGCGACGGGCAGTTGTTTTTTGAGTTCTTCGGGGGCGGGGGAACGGTTGGCCTTGTACTGCGGGTCTATCTCGGCACGGAAACTTGGGCCCGGCGCGTCAAGGGCGAAAATCAGGTAATCGCAGCTATGGTCTTTGTGCAGCGAGGCGATGAAATTGACAAACCCGGTCAAGAGCCCGGTGGGGAAACCGTGCTTGTTGGAGAGGGGCGGAAGTGCGTAGAAACTGCGGAAAAAAAATCCGAAAGTATCGATGATCGTAACGGTCGGCTGTCCCATCGGTCGGCTTCGTTATACCGATTCGATTTCACGGATCGCGTCGACGGCTTCTTGGAGTTTTGAGACGTCATACCCCGCCGTTTCGGCTTTTTTAAGCCCCTGTGTGAGCGGATGGTCTCCGAAGGGGTTGTTGACCGGAACGATCGTTTTGACGATGTTAAGCGCCGTGGCGAATTCGGCCACCGCTTCGGGAGCTTCCTCGGGGGCATCGGAGAAACGGATCATATCGACAAACTCTTCGTCAAAATTCCAGTGGGTGAAAATCGCCGCGGTCACCGTCGCGGTCGTCTCCTCGACGTAGTTGCGTTCTACCTGCGCGATATCGATCGCCATATCGATGTCGGAGCGAAAACTCGTTTCCATGTGCTCTTGGATCACGTCGCTGGCGATCAGGATTTTTCCCGTCTCTTGCAAAAATGACGCAAGAAAAAGTTTATCGGCCTTGGTGCGGTCGATCTGACCGTACCATTTGTGCATCAATGCCGCCTGGATCGAAGAGATCTCGGCAAAACGCTCCGAACTGATGCCGTAGGGTTCCATGTCGACGTTAAGCAGTTTGCGGACCGAATTCCCCAGACCGATCGAGCGGGTCATACTCATCCCGAAAAGTGAAACCGCCTGCGCGACGTTCGTAATCTCGTGACGAAAACTGTAAAGGGGAGAATTGGCCGCTTTGAGCAGGTTGGCGACGATCATGGGATCTTGTTCGACGACTTTTACCATCTCGTGTATCGAGCCGTCGGGATCGTTGCAGACCCGCTGCATATCGATTACCGTCTTGGGGAGCGGCGGCAGAGATTTAATACTGTTGACAATCGAACTTTTCATTATTTACCCTCGTATACACTTGTAAAACGCTTTTGGACTATTATACCCTATCAAGCTCAAGAGCGAGATATTTTCCGGTGAAACTCCCCGTTTTTTCCCAATCCGCAGCCACCGTTTCAGGCGATCCTTCGGCGACGAGCAACCCGCCGCCGCTACCCCCTTCGGGCCCCATGTCGATGATCCAGTCGGCATTTTTGATCATGTCGAGGTTGTGTTCGATGACGAGGACGGAATTGCCAAGTTCGACGAAGTTATGCAGCACTTTGGTGAGGCGGTTGACGTCGTCGAAATGCAGACCCGTCGTCGGTTCGTCGAGGATATAGAGGGTCGATCCCGTGTCCTTGCGGCTGAGTTCCTTGGCCAGCTTGATCCGCTGCGCCTCCCCTCCTGAGAGGGTCACGGCGTTCTGTCCCAGCGTGATGTAATCGAGCCCCACGTCGCTGAGCGTCTGCAAAATCGCTTTGATCTTGGGGATCGGGGCAAAAAATTCCAGCGCTTCGCCCACACTCATGTTCAGCACATCGGAGATCGTTTTGCCTTTGTATTCCACCTGCAATGTCTGAAGGTTGTAGCGGCTGCCGTGGCACGCGTCGCATTTGACCATGATGTCGGGGAGGAAATGCATCTCGATCTTGATTTCCCCTTCCCCCTGGCATTTTTCGCATCGTCCCCCTTTTACGTTGAACGAAAAGCGCGACGCGGTATAGCCGCGGATCTGTGCTTCCTTCGTTTTGGCAAAAAGGTTGCGGATCTCGTCCATCACCCCCGTATAGGTTGCCGGATTCGATCGCGGCGTCCGCCCGATGGGGCTCTGGTCGAGATAGATCACCTTGTCGAGCTTCTCCAGCCCCTCGACTTCGACGCCGGCGATGCGGTTTACTTTGCGCGCATGGTTGAGGATCTCGCGCGTCACGGGAAGCAACGTCTGGAGAATCAGCGAGCTTTTCCCGCTTCCGCTCACCCCCGTGACGCAGACGAAGTTTTGCAGCGGGATCCAGACATCGAGGTTTTTGATATTATTCAATGAAACATTTTTAATTCCCATCCACGCCTCCTGGGGACGGCGGTAGAAGTACTTGATCTGTTTGCGTCCCGAGAGGTAGTCGGCGGTAAGAGTAGCGGATTTTTTTAGTTCCTCAAGGGTTCCGGCAAATACGACGTTTCCTCCGAATTTCCCCGCACCCGGGCCGATATCGACGATGAAATCGGCATGCTCGATCGTCTCTTTGTCGTGTTCGACGACGATGACCGTATTCCCTTTTTCCTGCAGGGAACGCAGGGTACGGATCAATTTGAGGGTATCACGCTCGTGCAGCCCGATGCTGGGTTCGTCCAGAACGTACATGACCCCCGTCAACCCGCTGCCGATCTGGCTGGCGATACGGATCCGCTGGGCTTCACCGCCGCTGATGGTACGGGCGTCGCGGCTGAGGGAAAGGTATCCCAATCCCACGTCATAAAGGAAAAAGAGGCGTTCACGGATTTCGTTCAGGATCGGGGCGGCGATCATCGCGTTCTGGTCGCTGAGATATTCGAACGTCTTAGGCTCGGCGAACCATTCGTAGGTCTCTTTGAGGGGCATCGAGATCACTTCCCCGATCCCTTTTTCGGCGACGCGTACGGCCAGCGACTCGCGTTTGAGGCGGTTGGAACCACACACATTACAGGGCTTTTCGCTCATGTAGTCGGCGAGGTCTTTTTCATCCTTGAAAATATCGTAGGCGATCCGGACGATTCCCGGCCACGTCCGTTTGATCGGGTGATCCTGCCATTTGAATTCCACCTCTTCGACGCTGCCGTGAAGGATCGCTTTTTTCTCATGTTCTTCAAGGGTATAAAACGGCACCGTTATGTCGATTTTTGACGCCGCGCAAAATGCTTTGAGGAACGTGAAGTAATACCCTTTGTTGAAGCCGTAGACGATCTTCACCGCCCCTTTTTCGATGGGAAGCTCCGAATCGATGATCTTGTCGTAATCAAGCGCGTAGCGGATCCCAAGCCCGTCGCATTCCGGACATGCCCCCTTGGGGGAGTTGAACGAAAACGACAGCGGCTCTAGGGGGTCGAAACTTACCTTGCAGTCGAAACAGGCGCTGTGTTCGCTGTAGTGGATCAGCGCTTCGCGCAGCCCCATCTCTTCGTGATTTTGTACCTCGATCTCCACTTCGCCATAGCTCTCTTTGAGCGCTTTTTCGACGTCCTGCGCGATCCGGTCGTGGTTATCGGCACGGACGACGAGTCGGTCGATGACGACTTTGAGGGTGTGCTTTTTCGTTTTTGCCAGGTCGATCTCCTCATCTAGGCGGACCATGACCCCGTCGATCATCGCCCGTACGTACCCTTTGTGGCGAAGCGATTCGAGGATGTCGGCGAACGTCCCTTTCTTTTCACGCACCAGCGGTGCGAGGATCACGATCTTGGCGTTTTCGGGAAGTTTCAAAACCTGGTCAATGATGTCCTGCGCCGACATTTTCGAGATTTTCTTGCCGCACAGATGGCAGTGCTGCACTCCCACGCGGGCGTACAGAAGGCGCAGATAGTCGTAGATTTCGGTGATCGTCCCGACCGTCGAGCGGGGATTTTTTGAGGTCGTTTTCTGATCGATCGCGATGGCGGGAGTCAGCCCTTCGATCTTGTCGACGTCGGGTTTCCCGACACGGTCTAGAAACTGGCGGGCATAGGAAGAAAGCGATTCGATGTAGCGGCGCTGACCTTCGGCATAGAGGGTATCGAACGCAAGCGTCGATTTCCCGCTGCCGCTGATCCCGGTACAGACCACCAGGGCGTTTTTGGGGATTTCCAACGAAATGTTTTTAAGATTGTGCTCTTTGGCACCGATAATTTTGATCGTATCCATAGACGTTACCCCGCAATAAGTTTGTTTGCCGTCACGGCAAAAATAATAATGTAAAAAATCACCAGAATCCGTTTATACTGAGCGACCTTGATCTTGTTGAGCAAGGTGATTCCCAGCATAATCCCCACCAGCGACGAAAGAGCCATGACAAGCCCTTCGTAAAAATGGATCAGCCCAAGCCACGCGAGGGTCCCGAATGCCGATATCGACGTGAACATGACAAAAAACAGTCCGACGGCCGAAGCTTTTTTAAGCGGAAACCCCATAAAACTCACCAGAATCGGAGTCATCAGGATCGATCCCCCCACACCCAAAAGGCCGGAGAAAACTCCCACACCGCCCCCTACCAGTGAATAGAGGGGACGGTTGACAATCTCGGGACGCGTCGGAACGGGAGCCGAAAACGCCAGCCGGGCGAGGGTGAACGCGACGATCGAGAGGAACATCCATTCGAGCACCGCCGATTCCAACACCTTCACGAGATAGCCTCCCGCAGCAGCCCCCACAATCCCGCCGTAGCCGAAATATTTCACGTCCCCGGCCGAGTAGGTCTGCCGGCGCCGATGGATCAGCGCGGCCATCAGCGAACCCGCCACCATCTGGGTCACCGAGATTCCGATAGCCTCTTTGATCCCGAATCCGAGATAGAGAAGGATTGGAACGCTCACCGTCCCTCCCCCGATCCCGAAGAAACCCGACAGGGTCCCTACCCCGATTCCCAGTAGTGCCAGTTCCAGCGTCATGTCATTGCTTTATGTTGATTTTCCGGTCGCGCGATTATACCCCTTTGTCGCTTCAGGGAACCCTTTTCGAATCGGTTTGTTTTACGCTATAATGATTTTTGATACTTTAAAATAAGAAACGAGGGATTATGTTACCGATCATCGTCGAAGCCGCAGCCAACTTTTGCCTTCACCAGATACGCCTTCCCTACGAAATAACCGAGCTTCCCCCCAAAAAGAGAACACTTTTTGCTTTTATCGATATCGAATCAAACGGCAGTACGCACAGAGCCTATATCGGTTGCGATCCGACCCTGATCCAGGCCATTGCGGAGATCTTTCTCGGAGAAGACGAAAGCGACGAGCAGACCCTCACCGATATGCTCTTGGAGACGGCGAACATGATCGTCGGCAGTGCGAAAGTGCTCGCCGCCGAAGCATACGATACGTCAATGATGATCGCGACACCGTTTTTCGTTTCCGAGGAACTCTCGCAGATCCGGCCCGATGAGCTTCAATGCATCGGGATTAACGACGGCGAACTGACCATAGCATTGAAAAGGCTTTAAAAGATGGACGAAACACAACCACCCGAAACCGAAATTCCTCTCCACCACGAAGCCGAGCATGTCGACCTCGAAAAAGAGCTCGAATGGATGGATTACGAAGGGCTGCTGGATATGGAAGTCGAGTTTGTCGCCGACCTGGGACAGACTACCCTGACGCTGGGAGAAATTCTCAGACTCAAAAAAGGGGACCCCATCGATCTTGGCAAACCCGCGGGGGAAAGCGTCGAAGCGTACGTCAACCGCCGCATCATCGGCAAAGGGGAAGTCATGGTTTATGAAAAAAACCTTGCCATCCGTATCAACGAGGTACTCGACTCGAGCGCCGTACTCTATTATCTTTCAAAAGAGAGACTATGAAATATCTGATCGTCCTGTTTATCCTCACCCCCATGCTCTGGGGAGCCAAAGTCCTCAGCTACAACGTCTACGACCGCAACGACCGGGTCGACGTCATGCTCACTTTCGACACCCCTTACGAAGGGGTCCTGCGCCAAAACCGTCAGGGGGACACCATCGTCGTCAAACTCGAAGAAGCGTTTATTGAAGCTTCCAAAACCAAAGACGTCAATTCTGCCTATCTGAACAAACTCACCATCGCACCGCAGGGCGAGCACCTCGAGATCATCGCCAAAGTCTCGCCGGACGTGACGATGCAGGCTTCGAAAACGTCCGATTCCTACGGCTTGCGCCTACGCTTCATGAGCGCCGCGGGTATCGCGAGTTCCACTGCCCCCTCTCCGGTCGACGAAACTGCCCTTACCGGCCTTCCGACGAAAAAAAGCAACGAGTTCGAACAAAGCTACTACGTCGTCATCGCCATCCTCGTCATCGGAATCGGAATTTTGCTGTGGCTCAAACAAAGCATCGCCAAGCGCAGCGGGGTGATCCAGCCGCAGCAGCCCAAAACGCCGTGGCTCTTCAATAAACCCGCCGCCGAAGTACAGGCCGTATCGACGCCTTCCATGCCGATCGCCCCGATCAAAGCGGGAGAGAGCGGAGGGGTTCACATCCGTTTCCAGAAAAGCCTCGATGCAATCAACAGTGTCGCAATGCTTGATTACGGGACGCAAAGCTACCTGGTACTGATCGGAACGAATACCGTGCTTCTGGACAAATTCCAAGACAACATCCCCGTCACCCAGAACGAATTCGAATCGCTGCTGCAGTCCAAACACCGCGAACTCGACGGTTTCTTCCAGCTCGGTTCGGCGGCCGACGAACCGTTCGATTCCTACAAGGAAAAAGCGTCAGGGGTCTATTGATCCCCTTCTTCTCCCGCCCTTCGCGGCATTCTAATCCGTTTTAACGTAACAACAAAACTATCGTATATTTTCTAAAACGTGCGTCTCAGCACTCGCAGGCGAGGTCCGAAGCGCTGAAACCTTCGCTGATCTGGCGGTGGGTGAGGAAGAACTCGTCGACGACGGCGCGGAAGTGGACGGGGTCGTCGATCCGGTTGACGAGGTCACGCATCGCCGATGCCCCCTCGTAGCCTTTGGAATAGGTGTGGACATGCTTGCGGAACGTCACGACGCCGCGCGGACCGTAGAAACGGACCATCCCGTCCAGGTGTTCCATAATGATCGCGTGTTTGATGAGCGGATCGACGGAGGCCGAACCTGTCTTGAGCTGGTGGAAAATCCACGGGGCCCCTACCGCACCGCGCCCGATCATGACACCGTCGGCCCCGGTATGTTCGAGCACCCATTGCGCTTTCTCAAACGAATCGATGTCTCCGTTGGCGATGACGGGGATATTCACCGCTTCTTTGATCTCGGCGATCGCGTCATAGTCGACGGGGGCTTTGAATTTACCCGCACGGGTGCGTCCGTGGACGGCGAGGAAATCGGCGCCGCACTCTTCGACGAGACGGGCGATCTCGATGTGGTTTTTTGACTCGAATCCCAGACGTATTTTGACGCTCAGGGTCGATTTGTTCGAGGTCTCCTTGATCGTACGGATAATACGGGCCATTTTGGGGAGGTCTTTTAGCAGCGAACTCCCCGACCCGTGGCTGACGATTTTGGGGACGGGGCACCCGCAGTTAAGATCGATGATGTCGATCTCATCCTGGGCATTGAGCACCTCTACCGCGCGGCGCACCACCTCTTCGTCCGCGCCGGCGATCTGAACCGAATAGGGATCCTCGTTCGGGCTGCGTTCGAGCATTTTGATCGTCTTTTGCGAACCGTACGCGAGAGCGTTGGAACTGATCATTTCGCTGACGGTGAGGTCGGCGCCGAATTTTTTGACGACATTGCGAAACGGAAGGTCGGTATATCCCGCGAGTGGGGCAAGAGCGTATACGGGTCTGGAAAAATCGAGTTTGGGGGTCATAATATTTTACCTGTAGAACGATGATTTCACCCGGAAGGGCGAAGTTTCAGAGCCCGCGAGGGCTGAACCGCGCTTAATGGCAGCTCCGACGAAGGAAGATGGCGATATCGTAGTGTTTGTTGGCTTTTTTGAGGTCGCGGTACGCTTTGAAGATCTGGTACTCGTCGTGGGACGTATTGTTGAGGATCTCGTTGGCGGTATCGTTCATCTGCAGATCGTAAAGGGTGTAAAGATACCCTTCCATCGCATCATCATTGTTTTCGCTGAGCATTTCAAAAAGGCGGATACGCTGCTCGGGGAGCATGTTTTTCGCCATCGATTCGGAAAGATCGAGCCAGTCGGCACCCTGCAGTTTAAGGGTAGAGAATAGACCGATCAATTCCTCGTTCGAAATCTCGATGCCGTTTTCCGCCGCATTGACCCGCTGGATGAATGTAAGCAACGAGGCCTTGGTGAAAAAACGTTTGAACTTCAGAATCGAACCGGCCGATGCCGTTTTGACGTAATCTTCGAACACTTTGGCACATACGATGTCACCGTAGCTGTCAGGGCGCGAAAGAACCGCATCCGCATCGATTTCGCCGCGTTCGAGACGGTTGAGGTTGTTTTGTATGACGATCGAAGCGGTTGCGGGAAGGTGGAACTTTTTGATCTCCACTTTTTTCTTCTCTTTGACGTCGCGCATCAGTTCAAGGGCCTCGTCGATTTTTTCGTTCCCGATAGAGCGGAGGGTTTCGAAGGGGAGAATGAGGCTGTTGTCGATCAGTTTTCCCATCAGTTTGTAGGCGTCGCTTTTGTAGACGTAGTTGCGTTCGCCGCTTCCCAGCAGGGAATCGCGCAATGCGTCCATCATCTTGTCGTGGTCTTTGCCCAGGCGGCGGAGTTTGTAATTGCCGACGAGCGCGTACACGCCCATGTGCAGAAGGCTGGCAAAATACATGATTACGAGAGGAACGACTACCCAAAAGGCGATCGGAAGATTCGGGAAATGCATTCCCAGCAGGTCGAAAGATACCGAACCGTTGTTGATGCTGTATGTCGCGGCCGCAACCAACAGCATCAGCAGCAGTGATGCGAGGGTGTAACGTTTAAGCTGCATTCTCTACCTCTCTTAGTGTTTGTTTTTTTCGACGATCGGACGGCATACGATACAGTATTTGGCGTGCGGTTTCACTTTCAGGCGCTGGAAACCGATATCGTCTTCACACATTTCGCAAATACCGTATTGTTTTGATTTGATTTTGGCCAAAGCGGCTTCAATCTCCTGCAACTCCTGCATCTGCTGCGCACCGATGGCGTTTTCTACCATGTTGTCGTTGCTGACGGACGCATAATCACCCTCATCGTTGAGTTCAAGCTCGCGCAATTGGTTCATTTCGCTTTCAACGCCGGTGATGTTTTTGATAATCTGGGCCTTCCGGGTCAGCAATATTTCCTCGAAATAATGCAACTCATGGTCTCTCATCAATGCTCCTCATTTGTGATACGGATGGTTTGCAGCCAATGAATAGGCGCGGTAGATCTGCTCCAGCAACACCGCTTTCGCGATTTTGTGGCTCATCGTCAGATCCGACAGGCTGATGACGCTGTCGCACCGTTCCACAAAGCTCTTTTCAAAGCCGTATGCGCCGCCTATAAAAAATTGCAAGGCGATTTTATCACTTATAAGCTTACTAAATGCAAAACTGTCCAGTTTTTTCCCCTCGGGATGGAGCGCGATCGAATAGCTTTTCCCCAGCATCGGGGAGAGCAGTTTCGTATACGCTCCCTGAGAGGCCTCCGCGCTGATGGTGTGAGCCTTGGCGATCTCTTTGGGAAACAGCTCGATATCCTCAATCTTGGCGAAACGGGAGATCATCTTCATCTGTTCCTGATAAAGAGGATCGTAGAGCGAACGCTCTTTTTTCGCGATGGAGACGATCGAAATGTTCATAGAATGGCGCTTCCGATCACGTGGTACGTGACGTTTTGAAACGTGTCATCCGGCCGTACTCCACCGATCGCGGCTACGGGATGGCGAGAGAGAGCGGCGATCGCATCGAGCCGTTCACCCAACACTTTCGCGTCGGATTTGGTAGCGGTGGCACGGTAGGCTCCGAGCCCGACGTAATTGAGTTCAAGGGTGTTGGCCACCGCGATCTCACGCTCGTTATGGGTCGAGAGACCGACGATCTTGTCGGTTCCGATCGACAGTCTAAGAATTTTGAGCGCTTTGAGCGGATCGGGATCGATGGCGTAGAGGTCTTCTTGGCCGATATGAACGCCGTCGCAAAACGGGGCAAGTTCGTAGTGATCGTTGACGATCAAAAATCCGTCCCACAACTGGCGCAACACAATCAAATCGGCTTTGATCGCGGCAATGTCGGCATGTTTGTTCCGATACTGGATTACTTCGGCCCCCAGTGCGTTCGCACGGTTCACGAAAGCGTTGATGTCCGCCCCTTTGGCCATCAGAGTATCGGCGTCGCAGAGTGCGTAAAGGCGCATATCAGGGAAGCAGGAGATTCAGCAGGTCGCCGAGGGTGTCTTTGAGCTCGTCGCGGGATACCACCATGTCGATGGAACCTTTTTCAAGGAGGAATTCAGCCCGCTGGAACCCTTCGGGGAGATCGCTCCCGATTGTCTGTTTGATGACCCGCTGTCCTGCGAAGCCGATCAGCGCACCGGGCTCGGCGATGATAATATCCCCAAGCGTCGCGAAAGAGGCGCTCACCCCGCCCATCGTCGGGTCGGTGAGAAGCGAGATGTAGGGAAGCTTCGCTTCGGAAAGTTTGGCAAGCGCGGCAGAGGTTTTGGACATCTGCATCAGCGAGAAGGTACTCTCCTGCATACGGGCGCCGCCGCTGGCACTGACGATGATCAACCCCATCCGTTTTTCGATCGCGCGGTTGATGGCACGGACGATTTTTTCCCCTTCGACCGAGCCGAGCGATCCGCCCATGAAATTGAAATCGAAGACCACCAGCTGCGCCGGCGTGCCGTTGATCGTACATTCGCCGCTGACGACCGAGGAGTAGGTCCCGTTTTTAGCGTGTCCTTCCTCGACACGGGCCGCATAACTTTTTTTATCGACGAAATTAAGCGGATCGACGGGTCTGAGGTTCGCGTCGAATTCAACGAAACTTCCTTCGTCGGCGATAAGGGCCAGACGCTCTTTGACTCCTATACGGAGGTGGTGGCCGCATTTGGGGCAGACGTGATTTTGTTTTTCGATCTCTTTATAGTACATCAGGGACTGGCATGAGGGGCATTTCACCCAGTGCGAAGGTGCCTCGCTTTTCGTAGGCTGTTTTTTCTTTTCGGAGTCGCCGAACAGATTGAATAGACTCAAAAAATCTCCTTTTGTACAATCGCTAGAATACGTTCGAACACTTCTGCGTCTTGTGCTACGAGCAAGAAACGGTCGTTTTGAAACGTGTGCAGATGGCGGCTCAGATGGAGACCCGCCTGTATATCGTATGGGCGCATTGTACCCAAAAATAGCACATATTTTACATAAGGGGCGTAAGCGAGCGAGAGGGCCAGTGCTCCGGGTGAGCGGAATTTGAGCCCTTCTGCAACCAGTTTTGCCGCGAGTTCGGGATGGTTCGGGGATTTTTCGAATAGGCCTATTTTTGCATAAGGATTGGCGATAACGGACTCGCGGGTTTGGGGAGCATCGAGCGATGTACGGTAATACTCCTCGGCTGTCCGGACGAAAACGTCGCCGTTGGCGAGGTTGCACACCAGCGATTCGAGAGTCTTTCCCTCTTTTTCCAGGGCAATCGAAATTCCGTAGTAAGGAAAACGGGAGAGAAAATTGTCGCTTCCGTCGATCGGATCGAGGATAATGTTCACTGAAGATTCGGGGTCCATCCACCCCGCCTCTTCGGAAAACACCGCCCCATACGGGTGCAGATGGGCATAACAGATCGATTCGGCTTTGAGGTCGATCCCGCTGCTTACGTCGCCGCCGAAGCCTCGATCGTGCGAAGCGAAATGGGCGGTACCTTCTTCACCGCACACGCGGCGCACTTCCTGGCACGCCGCAATCGCCGACTCGACAAACCGGCTCATCAGCCCAGCAATGATTTGGCGATCGCTCTGGCCGCCTCACGGCCGTCATATGCCGCGGTGACGACCAGATCGGCACCGCGCTGGCAATCGCCGCCGGCGTAGATACCCGGGGTTGTCGTCTCGAATTTATCATTGACGACGATACCGCCCCAGCTGTTGACGTTGATGCCGTTTTCAGCAAGGAACGGAGGGACGACCGGATCGAAACCGAGCGCCATGATGATGACGTCGGCATTAACCTTGAAATCTCCCCCTTTTACCTCTTCCATTTTCTGGCGGCCGCTTTCGTCTTTGGCACCGAGAACGGTTTTGGCCATATGGATACCGACCGCTTTGCCGTTATCTCCGAGAATAACCTCTTTGGGGGAAGCGTGAAAGACGAACTCCACCCCTTCTTCGATCGCGTTTTTATACTCTTTGACCGATCCGGGCATATTGTGCGCGTCGCGGCGGTAAAGGCACGTGACGTTTTTCGCCCCTTCGCGGCGTGCGGTACGGACACAGTCCATCGCCGTATCCCCGCCCCCGATGACGACGACGTCGAGATCTTTGAAATCGAATTTTTTATCGTAGGAAAGGCCGAAATTTTTACGCTGGATCGCCGTCAGGTAATCCATCGCCACGTAGACGTTCGAAGCGTTTTCGCCGGCGATTTTGGCCGATTTCCCTTTGGTCGCGCCGATCCCGACGAATACCGCGTCGTGTTTGTCGGCGATTTCGCTAAATTCAATGTCTTTGCCTACTTCGCATTCAAGAACCAGGTTCAGCCCCGCCTCTTTGAGAAATTCCACGCGTCGCTCGACGATTTTTTTGTCGAGCTTGAAGTTGGGGATGCCGTAGGTGAGCAGCCCACCCGCACGGTCACTTCGTTCGTACATCGTCACGGCGATTCCCGAACGGAGCAGATAGGTCGCACACGAGAGGCCCGCAGGACCCGAACCGATGATCGCCACTTTTTTATCCGTGGTGATCCCGGGAAAATAGGGTTTGAGCCCCTGACGGAACCCTTCTTCGTTAATAAACGTCTCGACTCCTCCTATCGTGATGGCCCCGTGGCCGTCGTTGAGGGTACAGTCCCCTTCACACAAACGGTCATGCGGGCATACGCGACCCATCACTTCCGGGAACGGCGAAGGTTCGTTGGAGAGCTTGAACGCGAATTTCAAATCTTTCTCCGCGACCGATTTCAACCACTGCGGAATGTAGTTATGAAGGGGGCATTTATTCAGACAAAACGGGTCACCGCACTGGATACAGCGGTCACTTTGGGCCGATGCGTCGTTCTGTCCCATCTGCTCGTAAATTTCGTTAAAGTCTTTCAGACGCTCGACCACCAGCCGTTTGCTGGGATCGATACGCTCAATCGTTAAAAATTCTCTCATAATGGTTTAGTCCCCTTTGTCCGGATTGAGTGGGAGTTTGGTTAGGTTTTTCGGGCGTACGAGCCAGAAATTACGGATCTCGACACGGAAATTTTTCAATAGTTCTTTCGCTTTTTCGCTCTCGGTCTCGGTAACGTACTCTTTGAGGAGACGTTTGAGGTAGTGGCGCGCTTCGTCGCCGTCGTCGGTATCGATCCGCAACGCGTCGACCAGCTCGCGGTTGACGTTTTCAACGAAACTGTGGTCGGCGTCGTACACGAACGCAAACCCTCCCGTCATCCCAGCACCGAAGTTGATTCCCGTTTTACCGAGGATGACGGCGACACCGCCGGTCATGTATTCGCACGCATTGTCACCCGTCCCTTCGACGATGGCAAGCGCACCCGAGTTACGAACCGCGAAACGCTCTCCGACCGAACCGGCAATAAAGAGTTTACCGCCTGTAGCGCCGTAAAGACACGTATTACCGCCGGCACTGAACGCCTCTCCCTGATTCTGGGACTTGATGACGATTTTACCGCCGTGCATCCCTTTACCGATGTAGTCGTTCGCCACGCCGTCCAGACGGATCGACACGCCGTTGATCAAGAAAGCGCCGAGGGCCTGACCGGCGATCCCTTTGAGATCGATGCGGATCGTATCCTCTTTAAGCCCCGCATCTCCGTAATACTGTGCGATTTCACCGCTGATACGGGCACCGAAACTCCGGTTGAGGTTACAGATGTCACGGACAACGCGAACTCCGCGTTCGGGATGTTTGATCGCATCCATCACTTCGGCGAGAACTTTTTTCTCGAACGCGTTGTCGTCGAAGGGCTCGTTTGAGCGCGACTGGCAGGTATTAACCCCCTCTTCGCGGTGGAGGACGGAGCTGAAATCGAATTTTTTCGCGAATTCATCATCCACGACGCGGAGAAGGTCGCTACGCCCGATCAGTTCTTCCATCGTGCGGTATCCGAGCTGCGCCATGATTTTGCGCACGTCTTCGGCGAGGTAGGTGAAATAGTTGATCAACTGATCGACCGTTCCGGTGAAATACTCTTTGCGGAGTTTTTCGTTTTGCGTCGCAACCCCGACGGAACATTTGTTGACGTGACAGATACGGAGCATCTTACATCCGATAATGGTCAGCGCACCCGTACCGAACGCATAGCTCTCGGCACCAAGAAGGGCCGCTTTGACGATATCGGTCCCCGTTTTGAGCCCGCCGTCGGTCTGAACGTGGACGAGTCCGCGGAGGTTGTTCGCTTTGAGGGCGTTATGGGCTTCGGAGAGGCCCAGTTCCCAAGGGTTCCCCGCAAATTTGATCGACGTAAGCGGAGCCGCACCGGTACCGCCGTCGCCGCCGGAGATGATGATTTTATCGGCATAGGCTTTGGCAACCCCTGCCGCGATCGTACCGACACCCGCTGCGGAGACGAGTTTGACCGCCACCGTTGCATCAGGATTGACCTGTTTCATGTCGAAAATGAGCTGTGCCAGATCCTCGATCGAATAGATATCGTGGTGCGGCGGAGGCGAAATCAGCGTGACGCCCGGCATCGTATAGCGCAATCGGGCGATCAGGCCGCTGACTTTGTGCCCCGGAAGCTGTCCCCCTTCTCCGGGCTTGGCCCCCTGGGCAATTTTGATCTGGATCTCTTCGGCGCTGCGGAGGTAGGCGGGAGTAACCCCGAAACGTCCCGATGCGACCTGTTTGATTTTCGAATTTTTGAGGGTTCCGAAACGCGCCGCGTCTTCGCCGCCCTCACCCGAGTTGGACTGTGCCCCGATGGTGTTCATGGCTACCGCCAGGCATTCGTGCGCTTCGGGAGAGATCGATCCCAGCGACATCGCCGCGGAAGCGAACCGCTTGAAGATTGCCTCTTTGGGCTCGACTTCACTGATGTCAATCGGTGCTCTGTCGGATTTGAATTCGAAAAAGTCGCGGATAAATTTCAGACCGCGGCCGTTGACCAGTGCACTGAGGCGGTCGAAGTCTTCCCTTTTTCCTGTTTTCGAAACGCGATGAATCGCATGGATTACGTCGGGGCTGAAATCGTGGTGTTCCTGCCCGTTGTAGAATTTATAGAATCCACCGATTTTAAGCGGGAACATCCGATTGAACCCGCCTGCGGCGAACGCCTCTTTGTGGTTACGTTCAAGACGCGCGTCGATGTCGTCGTACGTCAGCCCCGGAATAAGGACGTGCGAGTCGCCGAAACACTCCTCGACCATCTCGCGGCTGAGTCCCATGACGTCGAAAAGACCGGAATTGCGATACGACGCGATCGTCGAAATACCCATTTTGGACATGATTTTGAGCAATCCGGAATTGATGGCGTGATGGACCGACTTGAACGCTTCGGAACAGCTGATCTCTTTGCCGTGCTCATCCAGGTGCGCCGCCACGGTCGCAAACAAAAGCGAAGGATAAACGGCGCTTGCCCCGTAGGCGATAAGTGTTGCCGCCCCGTGAGAATCGACTACTTCGCTCGTACAGGCGACGATCGAGGTGAGGTGGCGGATTTTTTCATCCAGCAACGCACGGCTCAGGCGCCCTACCGCCATCAGCATCGGAATCGTTTTGTGTTCGGCATCGAAACCGGCGTCGTCAAGGATCACGATACGGATCCCCTCTTCGCGGACTGCTTTAACCACTTCGTCCACCAACGCTTCAAGAGCCGGTTTCAAAGAACCTTTGTAGGCCGTCGAGAACGTGCGGTTTGCGTAAAACGGCTCGAATCGCGGAGAGTTTTTATCCCCGAATGATTTGAGGACGTCGAGTTTTTCACGGGTGATGACCGGCGACGTCGCCTTGAGGCGATGGGCATGGCTTGGGATCTCATCAAGAATATTATGAGTTTCGCCGAAGCCGGTGTTGAGGCTCATAACCACTTTTTCACGGATCGGGTCGATCGGCGGGTTGGTCACCTGTGCGAAGCGCTGTTTGAAATAGTCGCTGAAACTGCGCTGTACGGTGCTGAACGCGGCAAGAGGCGTGTCGTCTCCCATCGATCCGACTGCTTCCTTGCCGTCGCGGATCATCGGCTCGATCACCTGCTCGACCACTTCCTGGGTGATGTTGTAAAAGCGCTGGCGGGCGACCAGGTTGGCGGCATCGTAGTCGCAGCGGGTGACGTACTGCTCTTCGACGTGCTCTTGCAGGTAGATCATATGATCGTTGAGCCATTTCATGTACGGGTTGGAGCTTTTGAGGTAATTGTTGATGTCCTCGTCTTTAAGCACTTTCCCGAATTTGAGGTCAAGCCCGATCATCTGTCCCGACTGGAGGCGTCCCCGTTCCTTGATGTTCTCTTCGGGAATATCGATAACGCCGTATTCGCTCGCGATGAGGAGCGTATCGTCGTCGGTAATGATGTATTTGGAAGGACGAAGCCCGTTACGGTCGAGTACACACCCGATGTAGCGTCCGTCGGTAAGGGAGAACGCCGCAGGACCGTCCCACGCTTCGAACACGGTCGAGTGGTATTCGTAGAATGCGCGCAGCTCGGGGTCCATGTGCGGAGCGTTCTGCCACGGTGCGGGGATGACGGCCCGCGCCGCTTTGAAAAAGTCCATCCCGTTGACGATCAGGAACTCAAAGAAATTGTCGGCGCTGGCACTGTCCGAACCTCCCGGCTGAAGAATCGGCAGAAGGCGCTCGATCTCTTCGGCTGTAAACACGTCGCTTTTGATCGACTCGGATTTGACCGCGACGTTGAAGCGGTTCGCTTCGACCGAATTGATTTCCCCATTGTGGGCGACTGCGCGGAAAGGCTGGGCAAGACGCCATTTGGGAAGGGTATTCGTCGAAAAGCGCTGATGGAACAGCGCAAACGAGATTTTAAATTTCTCGTTTTGCAAATCGGGGTAGAACTCTTTGATATGGGTCGGCATGATCAACCCTTTATAGGAGACGACGCGGGTCGACATCGACGCGATGTAAAAATCGGGATCGTCAACCAGGGCGTGTTCGGTCTCTTTGCGGCTCAGGTAGACCAGCGCATCGAAGCGCTGGGACGCCATCAGCGAATTGGGCGTAATAAAGATATGGTGAATTTCGGGCAGAGTGGCCAGCGCCTGCTCTCCGAGCGCGTTCGTATCGACCGGAACGACACGGTCCAGCACCACTTTGAGGTCGTTGTTGGCACATACTTTTGCCAGCGTTGAGAGTTGGGACGCATCACGGGTGAACACCACCGCAACGGCGTACATTTTAGGGAGTTCTACTCCCAGCTCCGCCGCGGTAGCGCGCATGAACTCGCGGGGAAGGGAAAGGAGCAGTCCGCTGCCGTCCCCCGTTTTTCCGTCCGCCGCGACGGCGCCGCGGTGCATCATCCGCTCGAGCGCGGTAATCGCGTTTTCGAGGTTTTCGTGCGAAGGGCGGTTTTTGATGTTGGCGATCAGACCAAACCCGCAGTTGTCTTTGAATGAACGTAATAAATCTCGGTATTCCACTGGAATCGTCACCTTTCACCGGAACAATTTCGGCAAATTGTTATTTTTTAATCTCTTTTTAAACATAAGTAGTTTATGGAGGTCAAAATTTCGTAAATTATACCGATTGTCAGGTTAAAAAAGGTTAAAATAGCGGAGCGTTTTAGAAATTTATCAGATTTTTGTGTAGAGTAGAACCAAATATGCAGGGCTTCATCATCCGTCTCAACCGTGCGCGGGAAGAAGATACGATCGTCACCATCATAGCCGAGGAAAGCTTACAGACGCTTTATCGTTTTTACGGCGCACGGCACAGCCCGATCAATGTCGGCTACAAAATCGATTTCGAAGCCGAGCATTCGCTCAAGTCCTCCATCGCCCGACTGCGCGACGTGATTCACCTAGGGTATCCGTGGCTGGGGGATTTTGAACGGATGAGGCTGTGGCAGCAATTTATCTCCCTGTTCTACCCTCACCTCAAAGACGCCGAAGAGATCGGCAGCTTTTATTTTGCCCTTCTCGACGATGCGGCATCCAAATGGAAAGAACAAAACCCCAAACGGGTCGCCGTCGAAGCCTACGTACGCCTCCTGGAACACGAAGGGCGGCTGCACCGCGATATGGACTGTTTTTTTTGCGATCTCCCGATCGAAGGGGACATATCGCTGATTCGCGCTTTTTTACCCGCCCACCGCCAGTGCTCCCACACCCTGAGCATCAATCCCAAAGGGCTCGAATGGCTTTACGAACACGCTTCCACCCTCTTTTTGGACGACCGCGAAGTGGAAAGACTATGGTACGTCATCAATGAAGGTCTTTGATCTTTCAAGCATCCCCTCAAGATTTCGGGTACGCGATTTGCTTGTCGTCTGTATTCCGAATACACAAAGAGTTTCCCATGCGTAAAAAAACCGCCCGAGACCTGATTATCGACCGCTATACCCCGACGACGGTAAAAATCGAAAGCCGCCCTTTCACTCCTCAGAGCGTAGGACGCGGGGCCACCCTCGAAGAATTTTACCGCGAAGTCGACGCCAAAAACGCCCAAAGCTTCCGCCAGCAGTATCTCGTCAAAGACGCGTCCGAGATCGAATCGATGATGCGGCATAACCGCAAGCTGATCGACGCCAAACGGGGACGGGGAAACTAAGCCTTAGATGTCGTAATGATAAGGCTGGTACGCCTGATCGATTTCGGAAAGCTTCATTCCGAAAAGGCGGCGCATCTTCTCTTCGATATCGCCCCAGAAATACTCAAGGATCAGGCTCGATCCGACATTCCCGTCGATTTTGTAAAACGGTCCTTCCAACGCCTCGATGATTTCGAGCACTTCGATTTCATGCGGAGGGCGCGCGAGTTTGTATCCGCCGCTTGCCCCCCGTGTACTGTTGAGCAGATGATTGCGGCGCAGCATCGACAAAAGCTGTTCGAGATAGCCGTGGGATATTTTCGTCATCGCTGCGATTTCGCGTACCTGCATCGCACGGCCGTAAGGGGCATGGGAGAGGACATGCATGGCGGCCAGACCGTAAATCGCCTTGGAAGAGAGCATCGCCATTATTCAAACCCTTTCGGATAGATTTTTTTGGTCCAGTGGTAAAGTTTGCACGCGATGCAGTAGCCGAAAAAGAGATCCAGAGCCGCGCAGAAAAGGTAAATCACCGCAACGGCGTTAACCGCCCATGCGATTCCCAGAAAATGAAACAGCGCCATCGCCGCGACAAACCCGATGCCGAACAAAGCGGCCAGCCGTTTGGCCCCGGCATCTTCCATACGGCTTGGCAAAGAAAGACGGCGCTGAATCCATAGGGATACGTTCTGGATCGGACTGAGATGTTTGACTCCGTAGAGACGAAGCGCGAAATCGACCGTCAAAAAAAGCAGGATCGCCACGATCCCGCTTACCAGGTACGCAATTACCCCGCTCATCACGAACAGCGTATTGATCCGCGTCACCGTAGCATCGACCTGGCGAAAAATCAGTGGGCATTGTTGAGCCATAAGAGACCCCTTCTTTTTTTTCGCCATAGTAAAATAGATTTTTCTTATTGTCAAGCATCCATACAGAATTACTAAGGTATAAAAAAGAAGGAAATAAAAAAGGGGAGCCTTCTCCCCTTTGAACCGCATTAGCGATTCGGGATCAGTTCCCGAACTTTTTTCTCAACGGCGGCAAGAGAATCAAACGGTTTCAGGACATAATGGTCCGCACCGATCTTGTGGCTTTGCAGCACTTTGTCCAGCGTCGAATAGGCCGTCATCATAATAACGACACATTCGGGATCTTTGGCCTTGATCTCTTCGAGTACGCTCAACCCGTCGCGCTGCGGCATCATGATATCAAGCAGTACGCCGTCAAATTCTCCGGCTCTGAAGCGGCTCAAAGCGCTTAGGGGATTATCGAAATAGGTCACCTTGATGTCCCCGGTGCGCCCCAGTGCTTTTTCCAGCATCGTCCCGATGGACGCTTCATCGTCTACAATCATCAAACGGATCATTCATTACCTCCAAATAAATTATCAATCGCGTGTTCCATCAAATCCTCTGTTTTTTCCGCCACCAGTACGTCCAGTGCTTCGAAAACGCCGTGGCTGGCCTCCTCGATTTTACGGATGCGTTCCTCGATCTGGGTGCGCGAACACAGTTTTTTGCCGTCGCCGCAATCGGCAATAAGGGCATTGGCCTGCGTATGGACCTGAGAGTGGGGCCCTTCGAGCCGACTGTAGGACTTGAGGTGCCCGAACTGCTCTTTACCGAGGCCGCTGTCGTACCATTTGCCCAGACGGCAGGAGTGGTGATCGACGGGAGAAAAATCGCTCTCCTGTCCGAAAAGGAAGGCGTAAACGTTGTTTTTATAGATAACGTGGTCGATTTTGGCGAGGTTGCTGAAAATGTAGTTGCTGATGTCCATGATCTCGTACACGCTGCGTGAAGCGTTGCGCTGGAATATCTCCATCCGCTCTCCCATCTGCGAAACGTCGTCCCTGGTCTCCGAAACGATCCCGGAAAGTTCTCCGGTCGCCGTTTCGATCTCGCTCGTATCCTGGGTCATCGACTGGATAACGATTTCGATCTCTTTGGTCGCTTTCTGGGTCCGTTCGGCAAGCTTGCGCACCTCATCGGCAACGACGGCGAATCCCCGTCCGTGTTCTCCGGCACGCGCCGCTTCGATCGCAGCATTGAGGGCGAGTAGGTTGGTCTGGTCGGCAATATCTTTAATCAGTGCAACGACGCTGGAAACTTCGTGCGAACGGCTGACCAGATTGGCCGTCGTGTTCATCGTCCCCTCCATCAGTTCGGCGAGCTTGTTCATCCCCTCGTCAACCTCTTTAGCCAGCCGAAGCCCCTCTTGGGAGCCCTGGGCCGTTTCGCGAGACTGTTCGGTCATGTCTTTGAGTTTTTCAAGGATGTCGATAAAGACTTTCTGCGTGGCGCTGAGCGCACCGCGGATGCTTTTTTGGTGCATCTCGAGCAATCCCCCCTCTTCGCCGCTAACGGTTGAGGATTTGTGAAGGACGAACCCTTTGAATCCGTTACGAAGGCTCTTTTGGACGACATCGGCCTCGCATTCGCCGACGATCACTTCGTGCGCCCCCGATGAGAGTGCGCGCACAAGGGAGATTTTGTCGTCGATCGCTTCGGCACGGGTGTTGAAAAACACCGGCTCGTTTTTCGAATCGATGACAACGACCGCTTCCTTGTCGCTGAGCGCGGCGATCTCTTTGTACAGTTCCAGCTCGGCGGCCAGACGGTCGCGTTCGGCGCGAAGCTCGGCGGCTTCGTCGCGGTATCTTTTGATTTCATTCCCGAAAAACATACTACTCCTTCTCCTGATAGGTTTTTAATACAACTTCAAATTCCGCACCCCGGTTGCGGTTGGCCACGCTGATTTTCCCGCCGTGTTTGTCGATGATCGCCTTGGCCACGTTTAGCCCGATTCCCATGCTTTTTTTCTTTTCCCCCCCGACCGCAAAATCAAAAATGGTCGGGAGGATACCCTCGGGAATCCCTCCGGCATTGTCGGAAATTTTGATCCGGATCCGCGCGTCGTCGCACTCGAACGCAATCGCCAATCGTCGGTCGGCATACGCTATTTTACCTTTTTCGAACTCATCGAGTGCATTATTTAAAATAATAATCCACACCTGTTCAAGCCGCGTCGCGATCCCCAGCGTCCGGCACCCTTCGAACCGGTCGTATTTCGTTTCGTACGAAAAAAGCTCCCCGTTGATCGTTATGGGGACGATGTGACGGGAACGGTTCATGACGATCCGCAGTGCATAAACGAGGGTGGTATAAGGATTGCAGGGCTTCATCTCTTCTTTGCCCGTACCGGCGAACTCGTACATCGACGCGACGATCGACTGTATCCGTTCAATCCCCTCTTCGATCGGACGGAACAACCCTTCCGCCTCGGGCAGCTTTTCATCGCATTCGAGTTTCAGCAGCTCGAGGTTCCCTTTGATGTACGTGATGGGGGTATTGATCTCGTGGGTGATGCTTGCCGCAAGTCTGCCGACGCTCATGAGCTTGGCGTCGCTGAGTTTCTCTTCTTTGAGGCGTTCAAAATCGGTGACGTCGACGAAATAGAGGATATGGTAATGGTCATCAGGGATCATAGGATTGGGCATTTCGGCGGTATGAAGCTGAAAATAGTGTTTATCCTGATCGGGGCGTATGAGAACCGCACGGCTGTTAAACTCTCCTGCACGATAGAGAGCGAAAATCTTCTCAAGGGCTTTTTTCGGTTTTTTGTGATGTTCGAGGATCGGGACCAGATTTTCCCCCTCTTCACGGAACCAGTCGCATGCCTTGTACGCGGCGAAACACTCATCGCTCCCCGCATATCCGCCCAGCTCGGCAAAATTGCGGTTGACGGCGATCGGCTCGTAACGGTAATTGTACAAAACCGCGGGCGAGGTATCGTGGTCGATCATCCGTTTCATACTCGAAACGATCGCACGGTTCATTTCGCTCATGTCATGACCGATGAAAACGATTTCGTCGACCTGGCGGTTGTCATCGAGGATCGCATAAAGCGTCGTATCGACCATCACCGAATCACCGTGCAGATCGATGAACTCGATAATGCCGCGATAAATCTCCCCCGCTTTGAGCCGTTCGTTCACCAGTGCCCGCAAAAAGACCCGAAAACGGCGGGCAATGAAACGGAACCAGTGAACCCCTACGATCTCTTCGACGGGTCTGCCCAGTCTCGACGCAAGAAGATGGTTTATTTCTATGATCATTCCCTTATGATCGAGATGGGCGGTGAATGAGGTCTTCGAAATCGCGGCATGCATCAACTGGATATGGGTAAACGCCCGCTGAGCCTCTTTGGCATACACGCATTGACGCACGAGCCGCTGGGCTACTATCAGTACCGCACCGGCCGAAAGGGGTTTGAGCAGGTATTTATCGACCCCGACGTCGATGGCCTGCAAAAAAAGGTCGCTTCCGTGCGCGCTCGAAATGACGATCGTTTTAAGGGTGGGATAGCGTTCTTTGCTGATGCGGACGCTCTCCAATATCTCCGGGATCATCGTTCGGGGATGGAGAATCAGCAGATCGGTCGTCTCCAGATGGGACGGGAGCTCTGGAAATATCTCCAGGCGGCATCCCAATGTTCGAAGGGGTTCGACGAAAGGGTCGAGTCCGGTCGAATCTTCCCCTTTCGTTTCCCAGTCGGTGACATACGTGATCCCTATGTTTTCAATCATTCAAACCCTGCCGATCGTCCGCTCGCAACACATTTCCTTTAAGTAACACAAATCATTAAAACTAATTTTTTCCGGTAATAATATCCAAAAAATATCACTAAAGCATCACTTTGTTTTTACTTGTGGTTCGATTTTCATCTGGGTGTAATCTTTTTCCGATACAATCACCGAAAAATTTACCTGCACAACGGAACACATGCCATGAAAAAACTGCTGTTTGTATTGCTCGCCTGCGTCTCGCTCAGCGCCGAAGACGTTTACGAGGGGGATCTCACCGCCGCCGAAGCGCACGAAATGCAAAAGAAAGGGGAAGCGATCATCGTCGATGTACGCACCACCCTTGAATTCATCTACACCGGCCACGGCGAAGGGTTCATCAACATCCCCGCCTACGAATGGACCTACATCCCAAAATCGGTTGAAGAACGGGTCAAAAGTGCCGAGTATGAACTCAAAAGCGACAAGGTCAAAGGGCACGTCGAGGTACAAAAACTCTACGACGCCAAAGAGGTTTTCAACAAAAACTTCGTCAGCGACGTCATGAAGGCGATGAAACTGCGCAACGTCGATTCGGTTATCCTCGTCTGCCGCAGCGGCCCGCGTTCGAAAGCGGCCGCGAACATACTGGCAAAAGAAGGGATCAAGGCCTACAACCTCGACAACGGGTTCATGTTCGGCTGGAAAGATTCCAAAATGCCTTGGGACGGGTTTTAACCCCTCCCCCGTATCCGCACGATTCTCCTCTTTTTTTACCTTCTCCCTTTTTTATCCATTGCGTTCTTTAAGGATTCTTCCGTAATGATGTGTCAAGAATAAGGGGGAATCATGAACTTTCATGAAAAGCTCACGCCCGACGAGCGCTTTTTGCTCCTCGCGGTACTGGTCCTTGCTCTGGGAGCGCTGGGCGCGCTTACCCTCGCGGTACGCGGCGGACACCTGCTCCAGATGGATCAGGCGGTATTGGGAGGGTTTCATAAGCTCAAACACCCTTCCCTGGACCGTTTTTTTTCCTCGATCACGTGGCTGGGATCGCTCTGGGTGCTCCTCCCCTCCTACGTCGTTTTGGTCCTGACCCTCTCCAAAAGTTTCGAACATGTCGAACGGGTGATGGGGATCGGTTTTTTCGGCGCAATCATTACCACTTACGTGATCAAATACATGTTCGAACGCAAACGTCCCCACTTTTTCGGGCCGATCGGCGAACTCCCGCTCGATCCCGCTTTTCCCAGCGCCCATACGACCCAGATCATCGCTTTTAGCCTTTTACTGTGGATCGTCGTCTACACGGGTCCGACGGTCGGCAATCTTCTTCTTGGCGTCTTGTTGCTGGGGATATCGGCTTCGGTGGTTCTTTCGCGGATGTACCTGCAGGTCCATTTTCCCACCGACGTCATGGCCGGAACGCTGATCGCCCTGATCTGGGCGGCTATCGCGATACTGGCGGTCAAATCGGGGACGGTACGATGAAGAATAAATTTCTGGGGACCGGGGAGCGCGGATACCACCCTTGGCGGAAGTTTCGGATTATCCTCTCAGGCCTCCGCTTTGCCGTAATTTATGATTTCAGCGTTCTCTACAAAATCATCCTTTCGGTCGCCGTTTTGATTCCGGTGATGATTTTCAGCGATAAACTCAACGCGTCGCTGATCGTTCTCGCGACGGGGGTGATGCTCTCGGCGGAGATTTTCAATACGGCCATCGAAGCGATGTGCGATTTCATGGAAACCCGCTACAACGAAAAAATCCTCATCATCAAGGATATTGCCGCAGCGGCGGCGGGGATCAGTATCTTTGCATGGCTGGCGGTGCTGTCGTTCGAGCTCGTCCAGCTTCTGCCGCTTCTGCGTTCTATCGTCGGATAACGTCGCTCTCCCGTACCCACAGGTTCTCATCCGGACGGGTCGGCTGCCATACGCGGTTGACGAAATAACCGGTAATGCGTACCCATCCGCCCGAAGGTTCTCCCGCGGTGAACGAGCGGCGCGCTTCCCACGTATCGACGACCGATCCTCCGGGAGCGTTGTAAATCGATCCGTTTACGGCCATCCGGTATGCTGACGATTTCCCCCCTTTTTTAGGTGCGGAAGCGGCCGCTTTCGACGGCTCGGTCGAGGTGCTTTTGGCAAGGGGGCGAGCGTCGCGCGCCGGGGCGGCGGCAACGGCCGTTTTACGGCTTTGGGCTGCGGAGAGGTCGGCTTTGAGCTTGGCGATCTGCGCATCGGCCTGTGCGAGCCTGCTTTGGAGCGCCTTCACCTGCTGGGGCGTTTCGGCCGTTTTGGTGACGATCTTCTCGACCGGACGGTCGCGGTACACCACTTTTTCCTGGGTCACGATCCGGTCTTTGTAAACCACTTTTTCTTTTACGGAAGGGGCTTTTTTAAGTTTTTCGATCGTGCTCTTCGCCGTTGCGAGTTCGGCCTGGAGTGCTTTGATCTTTTCGGTCGGCTCGGTCGTTTTGGTGACGATCTTCTCGACCGGACGGTCGCGATACACCACTTTTTCGACCACTTTGACCGGTTGCGCCGGAACGGCTTTGGAGGCTTTGAGATTGGCGATTTCAGCGCGCGCAGCGGTAAGCTCCCGCTGAAGCGATGCGAGTTTTTCGGTCGGTTCGACTACCTTGGTAACGATTTTTTCCCGCGCGGGAGAGGCCTGGAGCCGCGCAATCGCGGCATTGGCTTTTTCGAGTTCCCGCTGGAGTGCCTGTACCCGCTGGGGTTCGACAGCCGCTGCGGCGGAAGCGGCCGGTTTCGCGGCGGCATGCGCCGCAGCGAGCTCTTTGCGCAGCCTGGCGATCTCGACGCGCGCGTCGGCGGCTTCTTTGCGCAATGAGGCAGCGGAACTTTTTTTCAGGTCGTTTTCCAGGAGACGGACCTGCTCTTTGGCTTTAGCGAGCGCTTTGGTCAGGTTCTCCCGCTCGATTTTTCCCACTTTGACCGCGTTAGCCTCTTTGGCGAGGCGCTCGCTGCGCTCCGAAACCGAACGCAGCTGCTCATCGCGTGAAGTGAGGGTTTTTTCCAGGCTTTGGATAACCCCTTTTTTACGCTCGATCTCCTGCTCTATTTCGCGGTTGTGCTGCTGGAGCGTCTTGAGCTGTTGCGTGTTCTCTTTGATCTGCGCTTCGAGTCGGGCGATGCGGGTCTGATACCCTTTGATCTTCGGATTGGCTTCCTGCGCCTGACGGCACTCTTCATATTTTTGGCGTAACTTGGCGACGTCACCCAATACCGCCTGGGTCTCTCCGGCAGCCCCGTAAAGATACCCTGCGGCGATCAAACTTGCAAACAGCGTCTTCATGCAACCCCTTCTTTTTTGACCAGCTTGACGCCCATTTCCAGATGGTGGGTATAGGGGAACTGATCGAATGCGGCCATCGCGCTCACGGTATGGGTCCGTTCGAGTATTTCGAGGTCGCGCGCCAGGGTCTCGGGGTTGCACGAGATGTAGAGCAGGTGTTCAAACCGCGACGCGAACGCGCACGGCTCTTCCCCGAGTCCGGCGCGCGGAGGATCGACGAAGAGGGTTTTGAGACGATAATCGTCCAGATCGACCCCTTCCATGCGGTTAAACACGCGGACGCGGTCGAGCGCCATCGTGAATTCTTCGGCGCTCATACGGACGAAATCGATATTGTCGACTCCGTTGAGCTTCATGTTCTCTCTGGCCGCGGCAATGGAGGATTTGGAGATTTCGGTCGCAAGCACCCGCTCAAAGCGCGACGCGAACGGTATCGTAAAATTCCCCGCCCCGCAGTAGAGTTCGAGAAGATCGCCGCCGATCCCCTGGAGCTGTGCGAGCGACCATTCGACCATCCGCTCATTTACTCTGGGGTTGGGTTGCGTGAAGCTGTTTTCGATATGGACGTAACGGTAGTCCCGCCCTGCGATACGGAGCGTTTCGGTCACGTAGTCACGGCTTACGACGATCTTTTGCCCGCGGCTTCGCCCGATAACGCCGATTCCGAGCCGCTCTTCGAGACGGCGCGCCAGAGCCAGCCATTCGTCGTCGAGTTTTCGGTGATACAGCAGGCTGACAAGCACCTCCCCTTCCCCCGATGCAAGGAAATCGGCACCAAAAAGCTTGTGCCCCATTCCAAGCTCCGAAATCGCGGGCAGAAGCCGTTTCATCGCATACGCGATCGGTTCTGCGACGATACCGCATTCATGGATCCGGAGCATCCCCTGCCGATCCATGCGGTTCATCGCGTAACTCATCCCCCCTTCGTCATGGTACACCTTGAACTCGGCCCGGGAACGGAACCGCTCTTGCGGCGAGCGGACGATTTCGATCTCGCCCCGGAAAAACGGGGCGAACGTTTCGCGTACGACGGAGAGCTTGTGTTCGAGCTGCCCTTCGTATCCGTTTTCATAATCGCGGCAGCTGCCGCAGATCCCGAAATAATTACACTGCACGAAAGACCTTTAAACGCTATTTGACACTGGCGATGAGATTGCCGATGAGAAGATTCCACCCGTCGACCATCACGAAAACGAGTATCTTGAACGGCATCGATATCATGACGGGGGGCAACATCATCATCCCCATCGACATCAGTATCGACGCCACGACCATATCGATGACGAGGAACGGGAGAAAAAGGAGGAACCCGATCTCAAAGGCCGTTTTGAGTTCACTGATAACGAACGCCGGGATGACGATGGTCAGCGGCACCTCTTTGATCGACTGGGGATTTTCCATGTGCCGGATCCGCAAAAAGAGCGCCAGGTCTTTTTCACGGGTGTTGCGGACCATGAAATTTTTGAACGGTTCGGTCGTTTTTTCGAACGCCTCGTCGTAGGTGATCAGTTCTTCGCTGTAGGGTTTGATCCCTTCATCGTAGGCCTTTGTGGCGACGGGTTCCATTACGAACACCGTAAGAATAAGCGCGAGCATGACCAGCAGCTGCGTCGGGGGGACCTGCTGGGTCCCCAGCGCCTGGCGCAAAAACCCGAACACGATGACGAAACGGGTAAACGTCGTCATCACCAGCACCAGGCTCGGCGCAAGGAAAAGAACCGTCAGCACCAAAAGGACGTTGAGCGAACTCACCACCTCTTCGGGGGTTTCGGGGGCGGTCAGGTTGAAGTTCATAGCCGGCACCTGGGCGTCTTCGGCCCAAAGCATCAACGGGATCATCAAGAGCAAAAAGACCAAACGACCCAAACCGTACCCCGCATTTTCCAAAATGAATTCTTTTTAATGAGGCGATAATACCACAAACTAAGGGTGTATCTCGATTAAATTCTGATAAAATTGCATCAAATCAATGCAGGAGCTTTTATGTCCCAATCTCTTTCTATCGTCATTCTCGCCGCCGGAAAAGGGAGTCGGATGAAATCGCCCACCGCCAAGGTCCTCCACCGGATCTGCGGACGCGAAATGCTCTATTACAGCATCAAGGCGGCGCGGGAGATCACCGACGACGTCATCGTCGTCATCGCCCACCAAAAAGAGGCGGTGAAAGCGGCGATGGAACGCCATTTCGACGGGTTGAGCTTTGTCGTTCAGGATACCGAAAACTTCCCCGGAACCGGGGGGGCGATGAAGGGGGTAAGCCCCAAATACGACGACGTCCTCGTCCTCAACGGAGATATGCCCCTCATCACCCGCGGCTCGATCGAACGCTTCCTTGCCAATCCCGCCGACATCGTCATGTCGGTCATCCCCCTTGACAATCCGGGCGGGTACGGACGCGTCGTGATCGAAGAAGGACAAGTCCTGCGGATCGTCGAAGAAAAAGACGCCACCGAAGCGCAAAAAGCGATCAATACCGTCAACGCCGGGGTATACGCGTTCAAACACCACGTACTCCAAAACTACATTCCCCGCCTCTCCAACGACAACGCCCAGGGGGAATACTACCTCACCGACGTCATCGAGATGGCACGGCGCGACGGCCTCTCGATCGCCCCGCTCTACGTCGCTGAAGAGGAGTTCAAAGGGGTCAATTCCAAAGCCGATCTCGCCCACGCCGAAGAGATCATGATGGATCGGATCCGCAAAACGTGGATGGACGCGGGGGTGATCATGCAGCTTCCGCAGACGGTCTACATCGAAGAAGGAGTCCGTTTCGTCGGTGAGTGCGTCGTCGAAAACGGCGTACGGGTGTGCGGTGAGAGCCTCATCGAGAATTCGCACCTCAAAGCCCACAGCGTCATCGAAGACTCGAGTGTGCGCGATTCCGACGTCGGGCCGCTCGCCCACCTGCGTCCGCAGAGCGTACTTGAAAACACCCACGTCGGCAACTTCGTCGAAGTGAAAAAATCCCGCCTGCGCGGAGTCAAGGCGGGACACCTGAGCTATCTTGGGGACGCCGATATCGATGAGGGGACCAACATCGGCGCGGGGACGATCACCTGTAACTATGACGGGATGAAAAAGTACCGCACGATCATCGGGAAAAACGTTTTCGTCGGCAGCGACACCCAGCTCGTCGCCCCCGTCGAAATCAGCGACAACGTGATGATCGCCGCCGGTACCACCGTAACGGCGGGCAAATACGAAAGCGGAATTCTGCTCCTCAGCCGTACCCCGGTCCGCAAAGTCGCCGGGTTCTTCGCCAAATTTTTCGGTAAAGGGAAAGAATGTTGATCCCCTCCACCCTTCTCGCGGGCAAAAAGATCCTTTTGGGGGTGACCGGCTCGATCGCGGCGTACAAATCCCTGGAGCTCGTACGCCTCTACACGAAAGCGGGGGCCGACGTCCGCGTCGTCATGAGCCCCGCCGCCCAAAAATTCGTCCAGCCGCTGAGTTTCGAAGCGCTCAGCCGCAACGGCGTCCTCGACGACACGAACGAATCGTGGGCGGACGATTTCAACCACATCAAAATTTCGCAGTGGGCGGACGTGATGGTCATCGCCCCCGCCACCGCCAACACGATCGCCAAACTCGCCAACGGTATTGCCGACACCATCCTCACCCAGTGCGCGCTGGCGTTCGCCGGGCCCAAAGTGCTCGCCCCTTCGGCGAACACCAACATGATCCAAAACCCGATGATCCAGGGATCGCTCAAAATGCTCGCGATGGCCGACTACGAAATCGTCTCCACCCAGACCAAGGAGCTCGCCTGCCAGACGACGGGAGACGGGGCGATGGCGGAACCGCTCGACATCTTTTTCGAGACGGCAAGGCTGCTGCTCAAAGACCCTTTCTGGGAAGACCGGCGTGTCGTGGTCACCGGCGGAGGGACGAGAGAAAAGATCGACGAAGTGCGTTACGTCTCCAATTTTTCTTCGGGGAAAATGGCCAAAGCGATCGCCCTTTCACTCTACCTCAAAGGCTCGGATGTCTGCTACATCACGACCAAAGGGAGCGAAGGGCTCCCCAAAGCGATCTATACCATCGACGTCGACGATGCGGCCGAAATGCTGGAGTATACCCGCGATGCGATCCGTGTCGCCAAAAAAGGGAAGCTGAGCAAACCTTCGCTCACGAGCACCGAAGCGATAGGGCTCATTCAAAAACGCCCCTATCTGTTCATGGTCGCGGCGGTCGCCGATTTCACCCCCAGATTTCCGCAGCGAGGAAAGCTCAAAAAATCGGCGCTCGGAGAAAACTGGCAAGTCGAACTCACCCGTACTTCCGACATTCTCAGTACCCTTGCGCAGGAGCGCGAAGGGGTGAGTACGATTGCGTTCAAAGCGGAAATGGACAGCCAAGAGGGGCTTGAAAATGCGAAAAAACTGTTGATCGAAAAAGGGGTCGATGCGGTGTGCTACAATCTTCTCGACGACGCCAAAAGTTTCGGCGGGGAAGAGAACACGGTCACCTTCATCACCAGGGAAGAACAGATCGATCTGGGGCGCCATACCAAAATCGACCTTGCCGAAAAAATTTTACATCACGCACAAGCCTGCAGCTTATGAGCAACCGCGCACGCCACATCGCCATCATCATGGACGGCAACGGCCGATGGGCGCAGGCCCAGGGTAAAAACCGCACCGCCGGGCACGAAAAAGGGGCCGAAACTGTCCGCCGGATCACCACGTTCTGCGCCGAAAACGACGAAATCGAGCGTCTGACCCTCTATGCGTTCAGCACCGAAAACTGGAAACGCCCCAAACTCGAAGTGGAATTTTTGATGAAACTCCTCGAAAAATACCTCAAAAACGAGCTGAAAACGTATCTTGAAGGAAACATCCGCTTCGAACCCATCGGGGACCTTTCCTCTTTCTCCCCCTCTTTGCGCAAGACGATCGAGCGGGTACGGGAAGAGACGGCCCGTTGCAGCGGGCTGGTGCAGAGCCTCGCGCTCAACTACGGCGCGCAGGACGAAATCGTCCGCGCCGCGAATGCGCTCCTAGGGCGGGGAGAGACCATCAGCGCCGAGTCGCTCGGCCACGCCCTCGATACGAACGAAAACGTCGATCTGCTGATCCGCACCGGGGGAGACCACCGACTCTCGAACTTTCTGCTGTGGCAGTCGGCGTATGCCGAACTCTTCTTTACCGACACGCTGTGGCCCGATTTTACGACTGCAGAATTTGAACGGATCATCAAAAAATTCAAAACCGTCGAAAGACGCTTCGGAGGGCTTAACTGATGGAATGGATACTGGTATTTCTCCTCGGCGCCGCCGTCGGTTCGTTCATGAACGTGGTCATACTCCGCCTTCCCAAAGACGAAAGTGTTTCGTTTCCCGCATCGCACTGCATGAGCTGTAACGCGCCGCTGCGCTTTTACCACAACATCCCGATACTCTCCTGGCTTTTCCTGCGCGGGAAATGCGGTTTCTGCGGCGCGAAAATCTCGCTGCAGTACCCCCTCGTTGAACTGCTGGGCGGACTTATTTTCCTCCTTAGCGCGATGAAACTGGGGATTTCCCTCCCTGCCGCCGGGATCGCGCTTGCCTTTGTGCTTCTGCTGGCCCTCTCGGTCATCGACTACCGATACAAAATGGTCCCCGACAGCCTCAACCTCGCAGCCCTCACCCTCGCGGTGATCAGCGCGACTTCGTTCGCCCATCTGACGTACAATTTCCAAAACGCCCTCCTCTTTGCCGGGGGATTCACCCTGCTGCGCTTTTACCTCTCCTACGCGATTAAAAAAGAGGCTATGGGCGAAGCCGACATCATGATCGCGGCGACGATGGGAGCGATTTTGGGGATCCAGCTTGCGCTCGCGGCGATTTTCATCGGGGCGCTGCTCGCCCTCCCCGCACTTCTGCTGACCCGCACCGAAGACGAAGACTCACAGCAGCTCCCCTTCATTCCCTTCCTCGCGACGGGGGCATGGATCGCCTTAATGTTCGACGGATACATCACTACCTACCTGGCAGGCCTCTATGGATAAACTACGACGCTATATCCTCTCGAACCTTTCGCTGCTGTTCTTTTCGATTTTCCTGCCGCTGTTTGCGATTGCGTCGGTCATCTTCATGATCAAGCTAGCCACCTACACGGCCGTCATCCAGCTGAGCCTCGCGGAGATGGGGAAACTCTACCTCTTCGTCCTCCCCGAACTGCTGTTTTACACCCTCCCGATCTCGTTTTTCGTCAGCGGAGCGCTCACCCTCTATCGCCTCTCGAACGATAACGAAATGGTCGTCGTTTTTTCCTTGGGGATCCCTCCGCGCTTTATCGCCCGGGTCCTCGCCGCCCCGGCACTGCTCCTCTCGCTGCTGCTGTTTATCGATTATCTGATCGTCACCCCCTACATCAAGACGATCTCGGCCAACTTCCTCGACCAGAAAAAAGCCGAAGCGAAATTCAACCTCTCGGCTTCGGAATTCGGCCATAACTTCGGGGAGTGGATGCTCTTCATCAACAAAAGCGACAACGCCGAACGCGCCTACGGCGACATCGTCCTTTTCAGCAAAGAGATGAAAGACGAGATCCTCATTTCGGCCAAAAGCGCCGAACTGATCAACAACAACGGCGTCTTGCAGTTTCGCCTCAGCAAAGGGGAAAGCTACAGCTACAACGATGAAATTTTCAAACAGATGCCGTTCGAAACCGCCTACATCAACGATATGATGAGCACGGAGCAGACCCGTTACGTCGATACCCTCGATTACTGGACGAATGAAGACCGCCGCGACAAAAAAAACCAGCTCCTCATCACCAACACCCTCCTTAGCCTCTTTCCGCTCCTCTCGGTATGGCTCATGATCGCCCTGGGAGTCGTCCACGCCCGTCACCAGAAGCGGTGGATCTACCTGTGGATGTTCCTCGCCATCGTCGGATTCTACGCCGCCGCGATCATGACGCAAAAATGGCTCGATTTCCACACGATCTGGGCCACGGCGCTGGTGTGGTTCATCCTCTCGTACGGTTTTTACCGGCGCCTGGTCGGCCGACGCTTTTGAACCGCGTCAAACTCACCCTCAGCTACAACGGGGCGGCGTTTATGGGGTTTCAGTCCCAGACCACGACCGACAACACCGTCGTCGGGACCCTGCATGCGGCGTTCAAGCGTCTGGGTATCGATTCGCTCCCCGTGGGCAGCGGCCGTACCGACCGCGGCGTCCACGCAACGCGCCAGGTGATCCATCTCGACCTTCCCCCCTACTGGCAGGACCTTCGCAAGCTGCGCGAAATGCTCGCCCTCCAGCTCCCCTCCTCGATACGCATCCGCCGTATCGAACCCGTTGCGGATGATTTTCACGCCCGCTACGGTGCCCGGGTACGTTCATACCGCTACGTGCTTAAAGCGGGGGAGTCCAACCCGTTCGAAGCCGATTTCGTCACCTTCGTTCCGCGCCTCGATGAAAAAGCCATCATCGACGCGATCAGACTCTTCGAGGGGGAACACGACTTCGAGCTGTTCAAAAAAAGCGGTTCCGACACAACCCACTACGTCCGGACGATCTTCCGTGCCTACGCCTACTCTCACCGCGGCTATCTGATCCTCCGGTTCGACGCCAACGGATTTCTCCGTTCCCAGATCCGCCTCATGGTCGGTTTTCTGCTCCGCATCAGCGAAGGCAAAGCGACCAAAGAACAGCTCCAAGATCAGCTCTCCTGCCGTTATCGCCACTGTTCCGATCTCGCGCCGCACAACGGACTGTACCTCTCACGCGTCAACTATTGAGTCTTTACGACTAAAACTTCTTTATATTTCTTGCATTATTAAATCCTTTTTGTTACAATCATCCTCGAAAAACTTAATACCAACACACTAAAGGATATGTCACATGGCAAAACATCAGTTTCAGACTGAAGTCTCACAAATCTTGCACCTCATGATCCACTCTCTCTACTCCAACAAGGAGATTTTCGTCCGCGAACTCGTCTCGAATGCCTCGGACGCCCTGGACAAACTCAACATGCTCGTCCTCACCGACGAGAAATACAAAGGGGTAGCCTTCAATCCCCGCATCGACATCGCCCTTGATAAAGAGGCCAAAACCATCACGATCAGCGACACGGGGATCGGGATGAACGAATCCGACCTCGTCGAAAACCTCGGAACCATCGCCAAATCGGGGACCAAAGCGTTCCTTGAGCAGCTGACGGGAGACCAGAAAAAAGACTCCAAACTCATCGGTCAGTTCGGGGTCGGATTCTACGCCTCGTTCATGGTCGCCGACAAGGTCGAAGTGATCAGCCGCAAAGCGGGCGAAGAAAACGCCTACAAATGGTCGTCCATGGCGGGAAGCGAGTACGAGATCGAACCGGCCAGCCGCGAGAGCCACGGTACGAGCATCATCATGCACCTCAAAGAGGACGAATCCGAATTCCTGGATGGCTGGCGCATCGAGAACATCATCAAAAAATACTCCAACCACATCCCCTTCCCGATCTTCATGGACAAGGAAGAGTGGGTAGCCCCCAAAGAGGGTGAAGAAAAAGGGCACAACGAGATCGTCAACAAACAGATCAACAAAGCCAACGCCCTCTGGACGATCAGCAAAAACGACATCACCGACGAAGAGTACAAGGATTTCTACTCCAGCATCGCCCACGACTCGGGCGAGCCGCTTTTGTGGATGCACAACAAGGCCGAAGGATCGCTCGAGTACACCACCCTCTTCTACGTGCCGTCCAAAGCGCCGATGGATCTCTACCGCGTCGATTACCAAAGCGGTATCAAGCTCTACATCAACCGCGTTTTCATCACCGACGACGAAAAAGAGCTGATGCCGACCTACCTGCGTTTCCTGCGCGGTGTGATCGATTCGGCGGACCTCCCGCTCAACGTCAGCCGCGAAATCCTGCAAAGCAACAAAGTAATGGCGAAGATCAAAAACGCTTCGGTCAAAAAAGTGCTCGGCGAACTCGCCAAACTCGCCGAAAACGATGCGGCCAAATACGACGCGTTCTACAAAGAGTTCGGTAACGTCCTCAAAGAGGGGCTTTACAGCGATTTCGGAAACCGCGAGAAGATCCTCGAACTTCTCAAACTCAATACCCTGAACTCCGACACCCCGGTGATGTTCGGCGACTTTGTAAAAGGTGTAGACGAAGAGAAAAAAGAGATCTATTACATCACGGCGAAAATGTCCCTCTCGATGCTCAAAAACTCTCCGGCACTGGAACGCTTCAAAGCAAAAGGGATCGACGTGCTGGTGCTCAACGAAGAGATCGACACGATCGTCTTCCCGATGGTAAGCGAGTACAACGAGTACAAATTTATCAACGTCTCCGACGCGAAACTCGAAGCGAGCGAAGAGGAGAAAAAAGAGCAGGAAGAGAAAGCCAAAGGGCTCGAATCCTTCGTCGGGCAGCTTGAAAACGCACTGGGCGAAAAGGTCAAAAAAGTCGAGACGACCTTCGATCTCACCGAGTCGGCCGTGTGCCTCAAAATCGACAAGGAAGATCCGGGCTACATGATGGCGCAGATGATGAAGCAGTTCGGCCAGATGGGCGGAGACATCCCGCCGATCAAGCCGATCCTCCAGATCAACCCGAACCACGAGCTGATCAAAAAGCTCAGCGATTCGGCGGACATGAACCTCATCGAGGATGCAGCGCATGTGCTGCTCGATCAGGCGAAACTCTATGAGGGTGAAACGCTGGAGGATACTGCAGGATTTATTGCGCGGTTGAATCGGATTATGGCGAAGGCGCTGTAACAACTTCTTTTCTTCTGCAAATTCCCGCCTTCGCGGGAATCCATTTCTATAAAAAGTTTAATTACAAAAACTAATAAATAATATTCTTTTAAGTGAAGCAGAAGCCTCTTTAGGAAATAATCCCCTATATTTTATATAGGAGAACTTTATGGCATTAAAATCTTATCTCATCGGAAGTGCTACAGTAGCAACCGCAATTCTATTCACCGCGTGTGCACCGGCAAACATCCAATCACAAATTCGCAATTCTGATACCAATTCGAATATGATGACACGCTGTGCGGAAGTTGATATGCGTAGCAACAGTGAGATGAAAGAATTGTTTGAAAAATATGACGGATGGCGTGTATTCTACATCTCTGAATACACTACCGGAAATAAAATCGGAACAAGTGCATCCGTTTGTTTTGAAAAACCAAAAAACTAATTAGTTCTACGTTGTTTATCTATTTTCGCATTCCGCGAAAATCATTCCCATCAAACACTCCCTGCCCCCGCAACACACCCAGAGCCAGGCCGCTCGCCGCAGGGTGAAGCGGCCGGTTAAGCGACTTGTTGCGGGGGCGCTTTTCTTTTCGTTCTTTTCTTTTCTAAAAAGAAAAGGACATAATATTTCATACTGCAATATATTTTCATAGCACTCTATCCAAGTATTACACTACTTTCTAAAAAGGGAGTTGATTATGCTGAAATCTTTTTCCCCTAAACACATCCCACTTTTGACACATCGCACCAAAAATGGTACAATCTTATGAGTAAAAAAATAAACGTCGTTTTCTATCAAAGCCCAAGCGGTAAAGAACCCGTGCGTGAATGGCGCAGATCATTGGGACCGTATGACCGCCAAATCGTGGGAAACGATATTAAAACCGTCGAATACGGGTGGCCTATCGGTATGCCCGTATCACGTCCGCTCGGAAATAAACTCTACGAAGTACGTAGCAATATTTCCGATAAACGGATCGTGCGAGTGATCTTTACGATCCTAGACGATTGGATGGTATTGCTCCACGCTTTTATCAAAAAAAGCCAGCAAACACCGAAAGAAGAGATAGATTTGGCGATCAAACGCCTAAAGGAGATACGATGAAACCTCAGGGAATCGGCACGAATTTTGATGATTTTTTAGCCGAAGAAGGGATGCTCGCAGAAGCCGAAGCGGTAGCGATCAAACGCGTCATCGCCTATCAGCTCGCCGAAACGATGAAAAAAGAGCACATTACCAAAACCGAAATGGCAAAACGGATGAACACCAGCCGCAGTGCGATCGACCGTCTCCTCGATCCTCTCAATACCTCGATCACCCTCGCAACCATCGAAAGTGCCGTCAATGCTATGGGTAAACGGCTACAGATTCAAATGGTATAAAGATACGCCATACAAATACATTTTCGTTCTTTTCTAAAAAGAAAAGGACAATCCAAGTACAATTCCCAAAAACAAAAGGACATTACGATGGCATGGGCAACAGCACGGCATATTCTGGTAGCAACCGAAGAGGAGTGCAACGCACTCAAAACACAGATCGAAGAGGGTCTTGATTTCGCGGAAGCGGCGATCCAAAACTCCCAATGCCCATCAGGACGCAAAGGGGGCGATCTTGGCCGTTTCGGACCGGGGCAGATGGTTCCCGAGTTCGATCGCGCGGTATTCACGGGCGATGTGGGCGTCCTCTACGGACCGATCAAAACCCAGTTCGGCTATCACCTCCTCGAGGTAACGGCACGCGGATAAGCGGGTAACGTTGCAGATCATCCCCGTAACCGAAAACAATCTCCCCATCTACCATAACCTTGCCCAGTGTTACGAGGCGGAATTCTCGCCCCTCACGGGCAAGAAACCCGACGCTTCCGGGCTCTTTGCTCTCGATACCCTGATCGGAGGAAATATCCTGGGCTATCTTCTCTACATCGACGACACCCCGGCCGGTCTGGCCGCTATTGCCGAAAAAGAGAATGCCTGTTTCGAAGTATGCGAATTTTACGTCGTCCCAGTGTTCCGTAAAAATGAAGCGGGTATGCGTTTCGCCCACGCGATCTGGGAACGCCATAACGGAACGTGGGAGATCAAACAGATCTCAGGAGCCGACTACGCCACCGCGTTCTGGCGCAAAACCATAGAACGGTTCGGCGATACCCCCTTTTGCGAAGAGCGCTACGACGATCACTACTGGGGCACCGTCACCCGCCAGACGTTCACGGCACGATGCCAGCCTATAGCCCCGTAAACGTCAGCAACGCTTTGGCAACGATCCTCACTTCGGCGCGGGGATAGACCAGATGCTCGTACCCCTCGTTGATGGAAACAAAATACTCTCTCCCATCGATCACCGCGGCTTTTTTGATCCACATGCGGTTGTCTTTGTAGACTAAAAAAATCGATCCGTTTTCAAACTCTTTTTGGGACAGGTCGGAGACGACGAGCGCATCGTGCCCGATCAGGGGCTCCATGGACTGCCCTTCCACCCGGATCACGAACAATGACTCCGGTGCATAGGGGCGCTTGATGAGGGATGATGAAAACACCAGTTCGTGTTTTCGGCGTTCCCCGTCGACGTGTTCGAAATAATCGAGCTTTACGGTATCGTTTGACACCCCTATCCCCTCCGCTGAAACTCGTCGATGATCTGGGCCTGCGGATTTTGGTGGATGTAGCGGTTCGCTTCGATGGCGCGTTCGCATACCGACTCTATGGTGTCGCCCTTGTTGAGGGTGACTAGGGAGCCTTTGAGATCGAACTGGGGATAACGGTTGATAAGCTTTTCGAGGGCGCATCGCGCACCCGTCGGATCGACGAACGTAAACAAAACGGCGACGTAGTGTTCGTTGAGCCGTTTGGAGACGTCGCTGTGGCGGATGTTCTCGGTCATATGGGCTTTGTCGATGTCGTACTCGTCACACGCGATGAGGGCGAAGCTGGCTTCGATGCCATAGCGTTCGTGCACGTACAGGGACATTTTCAGGTCCTGCTCGAACGCCAGTTTTAAATCGGTGATAGTCAACTCTTTCATCTCTTGCCTTGTTCGCTCTATTTATCACCCGTATTTTAGCGATTTTTTCGGCTCATCCCAGACGCGTTTGATTTCGTCCCCCTTCTTTCGCCGCATAGAGTGCTTCGTCGGCTCTTTGGACGATCTTTTCGATCGTGTCGCCGGGAGCGTATTCGGCGACACCGGCGCTGATGAGGACCCGGCAGGCGGGTGAAAAATCGCTCTCTTCGATATGGCGGCGGAGGTGTTCGGCAACTCCGAACGCCTGTTCTCCCCCCGTTTCGGGGAGAAGGATCAAAAATTCCTCCCCTCCCCAACGCCCCGTCCGGTCGACCGAACGGACCGATTCGCTCATGATCTGCGCCAGTTTCTGGATCACATGGTCGCCGACGTTGTGGCCGCAGGTGTCGTTAATCTCCTTGAAATGGTCGATGTCGAGCAGAATGATCGAAAAAGTCCCCCCGTAGCGTCTGACCCTCTCAATCTCTTCAAGGCAATACGCCTCGATCTTCATCCGGTTGTAGAGACCGCTGAGCTTGTCGGTCGTGGCGAGATATTCGAGTTCCCGCGAATCGAGAAAAATCTGCTTGCTTTTTTTATCAAGGATCAGCGCGCTGAGGATACCGAACGATACCGCCGCGACGATCCAGAGCGAATGGATGCAGAGCACTTCGAAAGGGATCCCCAGATAGAGCTCGTATGCCAGATGGGCCGCAATGGTGACCGAGGCACTGGCCAGCGCAAAGGGGAGCCGCAGCCCCGAAATCGCGAACATCCAGATGATGCTCAGCGACACTTCGGGGGTATAGATCTCGGCAAGATAGGGCGAAACCGGATAAAGGATGCCGTAGAGGTAGAGGTTCCCAAGATTCGCTATAACGGGGGAGAGAGCGAGGATCACTACCGTGACGCGGTAAAGTTTTTTGACGTACGTCATCGCGCTGATCACAAACAGGAGCGGCGGGAGAACGTAAAGGTGCATCAACGTCCCAAAAGGGAGGGCGTATGCGGGCAGCAGCATACCGTCGATAAACGAAAAAACGATATACAGCAACCCTGTCAGAAAGGTGATGGAGCGGATCTGAAGCGTCCGGGAAGGACGGTCCCACTCCTCGAAAGCTCTGCGCTGTTCGGACGAGGCATCGTAGAGGGGGTCCAAAACGGGCATCACGATACGGCCTGCACGCACCATTGCACCTCCCTTTCCGACGAATTTGACAGATTGTACCATGTTCCGCTCAAGATTTTTTCCGCTTGGCCGATATGGATGGTTCAATTTCGAACAAGTGCTACCATGAGAACAACCAAACTTTTTGCCCGTTTTATCACCTTTTTCCTATTGCTCCTTTTCGGCATGGCCATCGGAGCCAAAAGCGGAGGCCTCGATACCTTCCGCTTCACCCTCCTCATCCTCGTCCTCAGCGGCCTCAGTTTTCTGCACATCAAGACGATGCGCAAAAAATTTGCACGCTTCAACACCTCCGCGCTGGGCTGAAACGTCCCGAACGCTATTCTTTGGCTTCGGCTTTTTTACGGCTGACGTAGGTAAGGATCGCCATCGATACGATCAGTATCCCGACCCCGCTGAGCAGGTAGAGGGCGTAGTTCATCTGGCCGATGTCGTTGATCGCGACTTTGAACACCACCATCAGCGATTCGATCGAGAGGGCGATGATGATCGAGGTGAGAAACTTCGTCAGCGTCGCGTATTCGTTCCCCTCTTCGAGGGTGAGGGAGCGGAAAAAGACCTCTTTTTCGAGGATCGTTTTGGCCAGATCGTAGATCGCGATCGCCAGCGTGATCCCGATGATCGATTTAAAGACGTGCTGGAGCATCTCGTCGCCGAACGATGAAAGGGCCTTGACGAACCCGATCAGGCCGTACACACCCAAAAAGAGGGCAAGCAGCACCAGGCCGCCGCCGAGCATCGCGTAAACCCACACCGACAGCTTCGAAATGAGCCGGTCGCTGTCGATGAGATGCATCTTGGTCATGACCGATACGAGGTCAAGGTCGAATACGACGACCGTCCCATCGGCGAAACGCCGTGCGACCGACACCTTTGGCTGGCCCGAATGGGCGCAGATGTAGGGGTTCGAAACGTAGTTACCGTGCTCGTCGAAACGGATGCGGTTGATGAAATACCCCTTGTCGGCCCCCTGCATCGACGCATCGTGGCCGTTACGGCGCCATGTCGGGGTGATCTGCATCCCCTGTGCGTCGATCACGTAGAGGTCGCTCAGGCAGGGGAGATTTTTGAACGTCGCGCGCACCTGCGACTCATCGAACTGCGCATAAGGTTTGTCGCTGATGGTGGTCAGCAAAAAAGCCTCCACCGTTTCGCGGTTGGTGCGGTAAATCTGCATCATTTGTTTCATAATGGGGCTGTCCTGGTCTGTTAATGAGGTTTATTATAGTCAAAACCCCCTTTTCACAGTAAAATTTCAATCATCGCAAGGAAATTATCATGTTCAGACAACCGATTGTGTCCCTTTTTGCTACGTTTGCCCTCGCAAGTGCTTCCCATGCCGCCGAAAACACAACCGCGTGGGAACTCTTCGGATGGATGGAAGAGACCTTGGTGGGCGAATGGAAACTCTCCCCCGACCAGGCCGGAAGCGAATCGTACAAACACAAAGCGGTCCTTCCCCTCGTCGGGACCGAAGCGACGGCGATGGCGTTCAAACTCATCGGGGGAGAGGTGACGATCCAGGAGGATTTGCTGCCGGGGACCGCCAAGCAGATGGTGAGCATGTACCACTGCAAGGACATTGCCTGCACGAACCTCAAGGCAACCCACTACTGCTCCAAACAAAACCAGCCCGAGTTCCTGGCCAACCTCCGCGAAAGCACCCCGAAACGGATCGTGTTCGAGTGCGACATGAGCACCGAGCTGTGCAACTCCGACGAAGACCATATCCACCGGATCGTCCACGAGCTGAGCGAAGACGGCAGACATCTCAAAAGCTCCTATTTCGCGTGGAAAGACAAAAAACTCCATACGACCCACTCGATTTACCATTTCGACCGCAAATGAATTATTACGGCGCCCTGTTCTGGATCGTAGCGCTCCTCGGCGCGACGGCATACGCCGTCTATGCCCTCTATCGTCTGCGCAAACACAGGGAACTCTCCCGGATCGACGCCCTCGCGTTTCCCGCCGAATACGAAACGCTCCTCGCCTCCACTCCCCATTTCCCGAAGCTCGCAGAAAGCGACAAAGAGGAGATGCGCCGCAGGATACTCCGTTTTATCCACACCAAGGATTTTGTCGGGATCGGGATTAGCGTCAACGACGAAATGCGGGTTCTCATCGCGTTTTACGCTTCGTTGCTGCTGATCCGTAAAAACGCCCCCCTCCCCTATCCCCATCTCTCGACGATCCTCATCTATCCCGATTCGGTGCTCATCGAGCAAAACCGAAACGACGGCGGAGTGGTCACGAGCGAAGAGGTCGCCATCGACGGCCAGTCGGCTGAGGGTACCGTCGTCATCACGTGGGACGCAGCGCGCGCCGAAGCGCTGGAAATGGGGGATTACAACCTGATCCTCCACGAATTCGCCCACGAGATCGATTTCATGAACGGCGAAATCGACGGTATCCCCCCGATGGACGAAGAACATTACGATGCGTGGACGGAGGTATTCGACCGCGAGTTCGACACTCTCGACGCTCTCGTACGGGACAACGCGGAACTGGGAAAATACGAGCTGTTCGGAGCCGACGCCGCACTGGATGAAGCGGAGTTTCTCGCCGTGGCGACGGAGCGGTTTTTCGGTGCGGGGGAGGATTTCAAAGAGGACTTCGCAGAGCTGTATGAGCGGCTGCGCACCTTTTACGGGATCGATACGGCCGAACTGTTTGCGCACGGCCATGGGGAGCCGATCGGTTAAGAAAACTTTATGTCCCCGGGAGTATAATCATTCAATCCCCGCTGCTTCACCTTTCGACCGTCTCATTCGATACAAAGGAGATTTCAGTATGCTCACTTCCCCTTTTTTTCGGCGATCGCCGAACGGTTCTCCCCTCCGTTTTCCTCTTGCATGCGCACTTCTCGTGCTCGGGATCAGCGGATGTGCCGAAGTTTTCCCCGCCTACGGTTTCGGCACCAAAAGCATCGTCAGCCCCTCGGCAACGACGAAAGCGAAAATGATCCCCCTGGAAAACCCGATGCCCGTCCGGACGATCGAAACGTACGATCCCATCCTCAAGAAACGGGTCGAAACGGATGTTTTATCCCTGAGTTCGGCGGAGATACGCAAACGTCTCACCAGTACCGAAACGATTGTGACCATCGAAAAACGGGACAAATCGGGCTCTTTAAGCTATTTCGGTTCGGGAGGGAAAGTCTCGCGCGGAAGCTACAAGGTGACGTTCGACTACGTCAACTACACGACCCAGAACCTTTCGTTCAACGGTTCGGGCAAAACGTCCGCACTGGGGAGAATCGGGGTGGGGCTGCGGATCATCGCCGATCTGGAAACCTCCGCAGACGGCGTCGACCTGAGCGGCCTGCTCCCGATCGGGCTGGCGGCACAGGATGAAAAAGTGACGGGGCGTCTGAGTTTTCTTGTCTACGGCATCAGCAACGACAAGGTGGCGATGTCGGTCCCGTCCCAGTCGATTCTCGACGTCAGCTCGATCCAGAAGTCGTTCGAAGCGGCCGCAGCGGTACGGGTGTTGTTCGGGCTCGAAGAGACGCAGCTCGAACCTTACCTGATCGGCATCGCCGACGTCGCCCCCTCGGTCGCATACGACGCGATGCAGGCGGGGACGCTGAAACTGCTCTATTAGAGGGCGGCTAAAAAAAGAGCCACACCAGCAAGGCGATCCCGATGGCGAGATTCACCCAGCTCCCCCCCTCGCCGAAGAGCATTACGAGGAGGTCGTAGTATTGGCGTTCAACGGAGGAAGCGGCGTGGGGAAGCTGCGCTTTGGCATACGCCGCGATCTCGCCCCCCCAGATAAACGCCACGATTTCGGGGAGGATCAGGAAAACGGCGACCCCCAGAAAGCCCCAGAGCGATTTTTCGGGCTTCATCGAGCGCAGGGCGTTACGGGCGGCGGGATTTTGCGCTACGGCGCGTGCTTTGGCTTTTAACTTCTCTTTCATGGGCGTAATTATAGCCGATTGGACCCCGGCGGCCCAAACGGTTCAAGGCCGATGCGCTATAATACTCTCCTATTTCCAAACCGAAACAGCCCGATGACGACGCGACTCATTTTTCTGCTCACCCTTGTGTTGCAGCTTTTACTCTCTGCCGCCCCCCGATACGAGATTCGCGGGGACTCGACGATGCTCGATGCCAATATGAGCCTTTTTCTCCGCCAATGGCGCGACTCCACGACCGCCCCCATCCGGGAGGGGAACTATACGAACGTACGGCTTTGCGCCGATTGCGGCGACACCAAGACCGTCGCCCTGACCTTCGATGATTCGCCCGATGAAAACACCACGTTCGCGGTCCTCGACGTCCTCAAACGCTACGGCGTCAAAGCGAGTTTTTTCATGATCGGCGCGCCGATGAACGATCTCAACGCAACCGCCGTCAGACGCGCGCACGACGAGGGGCACCTGGTGCTCAACCACAGCTTCACCCATCCGCGTCTGAGCACCCTTCCCCCCGATCGCCTGATCGACGAGATCCGATCGGCCGAAACGAAGATCGCTTCGATCACCGGCCGTTTCCCACGTCTCGTACGTCCCCCCTACGGTTCGATCAACCGATCCGTCGTCGAAACCCTCAACGCCGAAGGCTACACCACCGTATTGTGGTCTCTGGATTCGCTTGACTGGGCGATCAAAGACCCGCTCGAAATCGAACGCAACGTGATCGCCAACATCCGTCCCGGCGATATCGTCCTGATGCACAGTTCCCGTTCCAACGCCGCAACCGCCAAAGCCCTGGGGCCGATCATCGAGCGCCTGCGTTCAATGGGATACCGCTTTGAAACCCTCGACCGCCACCTGGGAGTTGAAGGCTACCGCGACCGATAGCTAAATAAAACCTTACGCTTTTATAATTATTTATAATACGCTAATCGTGTTAATATTTTTTGGTCTATGATGATTCCATCCCATTCAAGGAGTCACTCATGCTGCGCCATTTTATCCTCGGATGCGCCCTCGCCGCCCTCTCTTTTATACCTGCCGGAGCCGTCGAATACGACGGTGAAAAAAGTTACCTGCTCGAAACCAAATACGACGTCTGCATCGTTCCGCCCCAGGTCAACGACGCGATCGCCAAAGGGGTGAAGGTGATCGATCTCAAGCAGGCCCGGGCCCTCCACGACCAAAAAGCCCATTTCTACGACGCACGCGAAAAACGACATTTCCATAAATCCCGCATCAAAGGGGCCAGACCCGTCCATTTCGACGTCTCCAAGGCCGAATACATGGTGATCGAACTCCCCCGGGAAAAAGAGCAGCCCCTCGTCTTCTACTGTTACGGCGAATCGTGTGCCAACTCGTATGAAGCGGCCCTTGCGGTACGCAAACTCGGTCATAAAAACGTCTACTGGTTCCTCAACGGTTTTAATGAATGGAAAGAAAAAGGCTACCCCCTCGAGGAGCGCTAAAACGCCCTCAACGTACCTAGAGGTAAATCACGCTATAATGCGGCCATCATTTGCGCGTTCGGTCTGCGCTTGAGTCTTCCCCATTGGCCGCTTATCCGCCCTCACCTCGAGGTCAATATTTCAAGGACTTTCCATGTCATTAACCATCAAACGTCAAAACCACCGTATCCACCCCTGCGACGCAGCCCGTAAAAACGAACTTCTTTCCTATCTGGCAACGCGCTACAACAACAAAAAAATTCTCGTCGTCACTGAGGGAAGCACCCAAGCCGTGGTGCTGCCGAATACTGCAAACATCACATTGACCGACGACGCGGCACTCGCATCCTCAGGCGAATACGATCTTCTCATCAGTTACGATCTCCCCGAAAAAGCCCTCGTGTACATGGCGCGTATCGCCAAAGCACGCGAATTCGCCCTCGTGCTGATGGACGCCGAAGAGCAAAAACGCCTCTATCCCATCGAAACGCTGCTGGGAAGGACCATCATCCAGGAAGTGATCGAAGGGTTCGAACCCTCTTTCGGCATCGCCGCGGAAAAAAAGGAGAAGGAAGAAGCCAAAGCTCGGCGTGCGGCACGGGATGAAACGACGACGCAGCGCGACGCGCGCCCCAAACGTGACTTCAAACTGCGTTCGCAGAGCACCGACACGGATAAAAAGGGCTCCAGAGACGAAAAACCGCGTGATCGATGGGCCAAAAATGATAAAAAACCCCGTTTCATAGGCAAAGACGAAAACGGCAAACCGATTTTCGAAGGAAAAACCCGCGATCGCAACCACTACATCGACGGTACGCCGCGAACCGAAGCGGAAAAAGCGTACAAAACTCCCTACGCCAGCAAACCGAAGTTTTACGGAAAAGAGGATAAAAACGCCGATAAAACGGTCCAATCCAAAGAGAAAAAAGAGTTTGTCAAAGGGGAAAAGAAGCCTTTTGGCGACAAAAAACCCTATGGAGATAAAAAATCTTTCGGGGATAAAAAACCGTACGGCGGCAAAAAGCCTGCCGGAGAGAAAAAACCTTACGGCGACAAACCGTCTTCCGCAGCGCCCGCAGAACCCAAACGCCCTCCCCGCCGCATTACCGTCAAATCCCTCAAACCCGCAGAAGGGAAAGAGTAACCCTCTTTCCTAGCGGGCGATCAACGCTTTTTTCGCTTCGAGACGGTCATACAGTCCGAGCATGTTGTAATAGTGCTCGTGCAGCGTGACGTCGATCAGCGCCGATTCCCCGTTTAGGATACGGACCGCTTCGATCACCCGTTCGCGTCCGAATACGTTGAAGAGTGCTTCTTCATAATCTTCCCAGGCCTCTTCGCGCGCACGCATCCGGATCAGCTCGGCGACGAGATGGCCCGTCTTGTCATTGGCGAATTCGAGCAGGGCAATCGCCTCTTCGTCGTTACCCGCAAGGATGTGCATCTGCGCTTTGAATTGCGCCATGGTGAAGTTGCGTTCAAAAATTACCCCGATGTATTTCTCGACGTTGAGGGTATCTTCGAGCGATTCGACATGTTCGAGCACTTCTTCGGGATCGTACTCTTCGAAATTCAGGACCATTTGTCGGATTTTTTTGCCGCTGTTTTTATTGTTGTAGACCATATCCTCGATAGGATAAACCTCCGAGAATCCGGGAACCACGATCTGGCACGAATAGAACCCGAGGTAATCGTATTCGCGGACGTAGATCTCTTTGCCTTCCTTGCGGAGTATCCCGCACAGATAGGCGTATTCTTCCTCGCTTGAGGTTCCCGTGTAATTCCACGGTGTAAAAGCGAAACTTTTTTTCGCACTCAAAAAGGGGAAGCCCAGCTTGCCGTTCGAATCGATGAAATGGGATTCGAGGTTGAAACTGTCGGCGACAAGGCTCATGTCGAACGTCGGAACCTCGAACGCATCGAGTTCGGCAAGCGTACGTCCCTGCATCAGTTCGGTCATCGTCCGCTCCAGCGACACCTGCAAAATCGGATGGGAACCGAACGAAACGAACAGGGTCGAATTCGACGGGTTGATAAGCGAGATCGCGGTGACGGGGAACCGTCCCCCCAGCGACGCGTCGAGCACCTCGACGACGTACCCTTTTTCCCTCAGCGCGCAAACGTCGGCATAGAGCCGATCAAACCCTTTGATGATCTCGTCGGGAAACTTCGGCAGGGCGTACCCCTCGCGGATGATCTCGATTTTGGCATGACGTTCGCAGATTTCGCTGAGCGCCTGTACCTGTGCTTCGAGCGGTGTGTTCCCGGTGGCGAGGCCGTTGCTCGCATACAGGTTGCTCAAGACGTTCAGGGGGATGTAGGCTTTCTCACCGGAGCTTTGTTTGACGAACGGCAGCGAAACGATTTTATCGTCGTAATCGCTGTTGTAGTCGATCCAGTCCTCATCGGCCATCTCCCCATGCGGGTCGTAAATGCCGCGCAGATCGTCATCCAGATAAGGTTCGTCGAAACCGAATGCTACCTCATCGGGGTAATAGTGCCGCTGCGGGAGGTGAAAATCGATGAAAAAGTTGTTGGTCTGGAGCCGTTCGATGTATTCGCCCAGCGCGCTGGCGACCGAGGCGTCGGACAAAACACCCTTGCCGTTGGAATAGATATGGTTCGGCGCTTCGGTCGAAGCCAGGTTGACCGAATAGCAGTGTTCGAGCGGATGCTTTTCCTGCGAAAACACCAATCCGCACCCCACCGTTTCGAGAGTCGAGCGCATCCGCGCGATCGATTCTTCCAGCGGGGCGTTTTTCGATAACAGGTTCATTGGGCATACCTTTTGTTGGTTAAAGCGTTAAAAAGCGTCAGTATAGCCTAAAGATGGCAATATACGTTCTCCTTATGCTACTATTTCATCCAAAAACGATTCAAAGGGTCCCATGGCTATCATCTCCATCGCATCGACCAAAGGGGGCGTCGGCAAAACCTCTCTTGCATTTTCCCTCGCCAAAGACCTGGGTTACCGCTACGCCACGAACGACATGTCGGTGGCGCTGAACAAATACCGCAATGCCCGCTACTATCCGAACAAGATCCCCCTCTATCCCGATACCGTCTACGATTTCGGCGGATTCGAGAGCCCGCACGTCGAGGAGATCCTCCTGCAATCGGACATCATCCTCCTCCCCACCACGAACGATGCCAATTCGATCATGAAAAGCCTCGTATTCATCAAAAAATTCCGCGAAAAAACGATTTTGGTCTTTGCCAACATGCTCGAAAATCCCAACGACGCGCTGGCGATACGCGAAAAAATCCACGAGCATTTCCCGGGACTCGCCTTTACCTACCTGCGCCGTACGAAACTGCTCAAAAACGCTCTCGAAACGGGCCAGAGCGCAACCGAGCTCTACGAGAGCAACAACCACACCCAGCACCTCTACCGCCAGGCATACGGCGAATACCGCAAAATCCTGAAACTCTTTACGACCGAAGGGGAGTATTTTTCTAAATAGGTTTACCCTTCCTCCATCCCGATCGGGTACAATATCAGACACCCCAAAGCGGAGGCTGATATGACTATCCTGGTTGCCGTGGACATCTCCGAAACCGGAAGAGGCGTTTTGTCCAAAGCGGCCGTTTTCGCCGAACAAAACAATGCAGAACTCCATGTCATCCATGTCATCGAAGATACGTGGTTTACCCTCAACCACGACATCCGCACCATCGGCGAACAGATATGGCAAGAGCTGAGTTCCCGGATCGTCTCCCTCAAACGAAACCGGTTCCATTGCGTCGCAGGCAATGTGACCCGCGAAATCTGTGCCCTCGCCGAAACCCTCGATGCGGAGCTTGTTATCTTGGGAAGCAGCGGAGAACATTACATATTCCGCGAATTACTGGTGGGATCGACGACGAAAAACATCGTTCGCGATTCACCCGTCCCGGTTCTCGTGGTCAAAAACGATTCGGCGCTGCATCCCGGGCGGATCCTGGTCCCGACCAACCTTTCGGAATATTCCAGACATACGATTCTCAAAACGGCGTCATTGTTTCCGACAGCCGAGCTGATCTTGTTCAAAAGCTACACTCTCCCCTTTGAGGGAAGGCTGAAAACCTACGGTTTTACGGAAGAAGACATTTTCGACCTGCACCGCCAAATCAGCGAAAAAGAAGAGGAAGAATCAGAAGCATTCGTACACTCGCTAAGCCTCCCAAGCGACAAAATTCACATGATTACCCGCAAAGGGGTTTTAAATCCGCCCCTTTTCCTCGAAACGGCGGCATCATACCATACCGACCTCATTGCCGTTCATACTTCGGGGTCCTTCAGCTTTTTTACCTTCGATTTGCTCGAAGAATCGGGGCTTGATGTGTTGATCTGCCCTTTCTAACCCTCGAATTCGCTGACCACCTGACGCATTTTGAGCAGTGAATCGGGGTTGAGCGAGATCGAATCGATCCCTTCTTGAACAAGGAAGCGGGTGATCTCGGGATAATCCGAAGGAGCCTGACCGCAGATGCCGATGTATTTGCCCCGCTCTTTGCACGCACGGATCGCCATACTGAGCATCCGCGTCACCGCTTCGTTACGCTCATCGAATACCGATGATACGAGCGCACTGTCGCGATCGACTCCGAGTACGAGCTGCGTGAGATCGTTGCTGCCGATACTGTAGCCGTCGAAGATTTCCAAAAACCGGTCGGCCAGGATGACGTTGGCGGGGATCTCGCACATTGCGTAGACTTCCAAGCCGTTTTTCCCCTGCACCAGTCCCGCTTCGTTCATCACCGCAATCGCTTTCTTCCCCTCCTCTGGGGTTCGGACGAAGGGGAGCATCACTTTGACGTTGGTAAGTCCCATCTCGTCGCGCACGCGCGCAAGCGCCTCGCACTCCCACAAGAACGCTTCACGGTACTCCTGCGAATAATAACGGCTCGCGCCCCGAAACCCAATCATCGGGTTCTCTTCGTCGCGTTCGTACGCGAATCCGCCGTTCATGTGCTTGTATTCGTTTGATTTAAAGTCGGTCGTCCGGACGATCACGCTCTTTGGATAAAATGCCGCCGCGATCATCCCGACCCCTTCGGCGACCTTGTCGATGAAAAACCGTTTGGGATCGTCGTAGCCCCTCATCGCTTCGACTACCGCTTCTTCGTCACCCGCCGTTTTCCCCTTGGCCTTGTCGACGAGAGCCATCGGATGGACTTTGACGTACTGGGTAACGATAAACTCCATCCGTGCCAGTCCTACACCGTCGTTGGGAAGTTTGGCGACTTTGAACGCGATCTCTGGGTTCCCGACGTTCATATAGAGTTTCGTTTTGGTCGGCGGCAGCGTCCCCAGATCGGTCTGCTTGATCTCAAAATCGAGCAGACCCGCATAGACGTTCCCGTTTTCCCCCTCGGCGCAGCTGACGGTCACTTCGTCCCCTTCACGGAGAACTTCGGTCGCGTTCCCGGTCCCCACGATCGCGGGGACTCCGATCTCTCGCGCGACGATGGCGGCATGGCAGGTGCGCCCTCCGCGATTGGTGATAACGGCCGAAGCCTTTTTCATGATCGGTTCCCAGTCGGGATCGGTGATGTCGGCGACGAGCACTTCCCCTTCGTTAAAACGGTCGCTTTCGTGGGGTGAACGGATGATCTTTACCTTGCCCGATCCGATCTTCTCCCCGATCGCTTTACCGACCGCGAGGACGTTGCGGGGACGATCCGACACGATATGGTACTGTTCGAGGATGTTTTCGCCCATACGGCGGCTTTGAACCGTTTCGGGACGCGCCTGGACGATGAAGAGTTCGCCGCTTTGGCCGTCTTTGGCCCATTCGATGTCCATCGGACGGTATTCCCCCGCCTGCGCCGTGTAATGCTCTTCGATAATCATCGCATAGCGGGCGAGAGTCGCGACTTCGTCGTCGGTGATCGAAAAGCGTTCCTGCAGCTTTTTGGGCGTCGCCAGGTTAACGGTATGATGGCGCTCGTCATAGCGCATCGTAAGGGCTTTGGAGCCGAGCTGGCGTTTGAGGATCGAGACTTTCCCTTCCCGAAGCGTCGGTTTGAAAACGTAAAATTCATCCGGGTTGACCCGCCCGCCGACGATGTTTTCCCCCAATCCGTAAATCGAGTTAATGAGGATCAGGTTTTCCGAGCCGTTTTCCGTGTCGATCGTAAACATAACGCCGCTGCTGGCCAGATCGCTGCGTACCATCTTCTGGACGCCGACGGAGAGGGCTACCGCGAAATGATCGTACCCGCGACTGTGGCGGTAGCTGATCGCACGGTCGGTAAAAAGCGACGCGAAACAGCGTTTGACGTGCTCGACGAGCATCGTCTCGCCGCGTACGTTGAGATAACTCTCCTGTTGCCCCGCGAAGCTGGCATCGGGCAGATCCTCCGCCGTCGCCGAGGACCGGACGGCCACATCCACCGAAGCCATCGCGTATTCACTCTCCATCTCGCGGTACGCCTTGAGGATTTCGTTTTTGAGTTCTTCGGGCATCTCGCCTGAGAGCATCAGTGTCCGAACCGCCTCCCCGCAGCGGGAAAGTTCTTCGATGTTAACGATATCGACCCCTTCGAACAATGCGCGGATTTTAGGCTCGAATCCGTTATGATTCACGAAAGCGCGGTATCCCTCTGCCGTGACGGCAAACCCCTCGGGCACTTTGACCCCGAGTTTTTTGAGCGAACCGATCATCTCCCCCAGCGAAGCGTTTTTTCCTCCCACCAAAGCGATATCATGAATATTCAGCGAATCAAAACGGCGAATGTAGCGCATTATGTTTCCTTTTGCATTATTATGAGTCTATATAGAATACCATATAATACGTTTATCTTTTACCGGAACGCCCATGCACCCTATCATCCTCACAACCCTCAATGCCCGATACGCCCACACTGCCCTGGGGCTGCGCTATCTCTACGCCAACCTGCGCGAACTGCAAAGCGACGCGGCAATCCTGGAATTCACGATCAACGAGCAGATGCAAAGCGTCGCCGAACGGCTGCTCGAGCATTCCCCGCGCATTATCGGGATAGGCGTCTACATCTGGAATGCCGACGAGACCGCCGAACTGATCAATATCCTCAAAAAAGTCTCACCGCAGACGTTCATCGTCCTGGGCGGTCCCGAAGCGGGGTATCTGCCCCACCGCGTCGATTTTTCATCCGCCGACTGCATCGTCAGCGGCGAAGGCGAAATCGCTTTCTACGAATTGTGCCGTAGGATTCTGGACGGCGGGATTCCCGAAGAACGCTTCATCAAGGCCCCGCTCCCGGATCTGAAATCGATCGCGCTTCCCTACTCGGCCTACCGCGACGAGGATGTTCAACACCGCTACATCTACGTCGAAGCTTCGCGGGGCTGCCCGTTCGAATGCGAATTCTGCCTCTCTTCGATCGACGAAAAGGTACGCAATTTTCCGCTCGAAACGCTGCTCGAAGAGTTCGAAATCCTTTGGCAACGCGGCGCACGTAGCTTCAAATTCATCGACCGCACTTTTAATCTCAACATGACGTTCGCCAATGCGATCCTCGATTTTTTCCTCTCCAAAGAGCCCCCCTATTTCGCCCATTTTGAAGTGATACCCGACCACTTTCCCGAATCGCTTCGCCACAAAATCGCCCTGTTTCCCCCCGGATCACTCCAGCTCGAAATCGGGATCCAGACCCTCGATCCCCTCATTGCCAAAGGGATTAACCGTCCCCTTCGGCTTGAAAAGATTATCGACAACCTCCGATTTCTCGAAAACGATACCTCGGCCCACCTGCATCTGGATCTGATCGTAGGGCTTCCGGGCGAGAGCCTGGAAGGATTCGCTCGCAATCTCGACACCCTCGTCTCGCTGACCCGCAGTGAAATCCAGATCGGAATTCTCAAAAACCTCTCCGGCACGACCCTCTCGCGCCACGATTCCGCACACGGGATGATCTACTCCGACACTCCCCCCTACGACATCTTGCAAAATGATCTTCTGAGTTTCACGCAGATACAAAAAATGAAACGGTTCGCCCGGTTTTGGGACATGTATTACAACAGCGGAAATTTCGACGCGACGGTACGACTGCTGTGGGAAGGAGGAAGCGCATTCGAAGCGTTCTACGCTTTTTGCGAATGGATCTATTCGCGGACTCTCTCGACGTGGAAGATTTCGCTCGACCGCCAAAGCGCGCTGATCTACGAATACCTCTGCACGATCCGTGACACCGGAACGGTACGTTCCAGACTGCTCGAAGACATTGCCAAAACCGAAGGAAGAACGTTACCACACTATCTGAAACACGAAACCGGGAACAAATCGGACGAAGGCAAAAAAAATGTGGTTCCAAAACGGCAGGCCAAACGCTTAGAAGATTAAAAAAAACGGGGAGTAAAAGTGCCCGCAGGTGACGAATCTGCGGGCGGAGTGTGTACGGGGTGACGAATCCCGCACGGCAAACTTAACATAAGGAGAATTGAAAGGGCCCGAAGGCCCTGAAGAAAAGACTTCTTAGAATTTCAAAGAAGCGATGATACGGAGAGTATCGAACTCTTTGTCAATGGCATTGTTAACTTTAGCATCGACTTCGTATTGAGTGTAAATAGCTGTCAACCCGACTGGGCCAACTGTTGTACTTGCAACTACATCCCATGCACTATAATCGATTTCATTGTTCGAGTAATCAGGAGTTGTGTAGGCATCTGTAGAAGTATTGGTACGTGTCCCACCATTATTACCCGATTCAGCTTCACCGTAGCTGGCTGACAAAGTTACACCAGGGATCATTTTCGTAGAAGCTCCAACTTTCCACGCATCCGTATCTGAACGAGTTGTATTTTCACCATCCATGTAGATGCTTCCCAACGCCGTGTAAATCATTGATTTGTCACCAGTTGCTACGTTTGAAAAATTAGTTGCTTCAGGCCCTTTACTTGCAGATGAATACGCTGCATACAGGTTAACACCGGCAACATCAACCGCTGCTTTAACAGCATAAATATCTGTTTTAGAATCACCTGCAGTATATTTTGAATCGTGTGATGCGTATTGTACGCCTAGATCTACCATACCCATAAGTTTTGTATCTGCTTGCAACCAATATGCATCTGCTGCACCAGTCACATCATAATACCATCCCTGCACTGTTGTGTTAGGAAGAGATTTGTTAATTGCACCAGCAGCATATGCCCCGCTTTTGCCAAATGTCGAAAATTTACCACCATTGTTAACAGTCGTGTTGCTTGCAGCACCGTTGTCTTTACCGACCCATGCACCGACCAGTGTCGTATCTGGAAGATCGTTGTTCAATACAACCGCAGCATCGAAAGTATTGTCAACAACGTTCCATTTTTCGGTGAACGCAAGCGGAGTGTTCAGTTCCTGGCGACCGACTTTGAGGGTTGTTTTACCGGCAGTGTAGGCAAGGTACAATTCGCGAGCCCATGACTGGTCGTCCAATGCACCCGTTGCGGCTGTACCATCCGGATTCAAACGTGCGGCAGGAACCTGTCCGACAAGGTTGTTCTCAAGACCGAGCGTAGTCAACGCGTACGCGCTGGCACCCATACTCAGATTTGGAGCAAGATCCATCGTCGCACCGATCAACAATGCAACTTCCGCCAACGAGTTGGTATTGTGATCAAACATGTCTTTTGCTTTATCAGCAGCAGTTGTGCCTTGCCCATCAAATTCAGACGTTTGATACCAAACTTTCGCTTCACCGTTTACTTTGACGTTGTCGATCGCAAACGCGCTCGTACCAAGAGCCATTACGGCTACAAGACTCAGTTTTCCTAATTTCATTCATTCTCCTTCAAGAAACCGTCCGTAATAAGATAATCTTATTTGGATCTCGGGACTCAGTTTAAAGGTCTTTATCTTAAATAAATCTTTAAAACTATAATTTTTTTTGATGGAGTTACAAATTTGTAAGCTTTTGAGACAAAAATGTGATAAAAAGAAAAAATTATACTTTTCACCACGGATGATCGGGATTTCGAATCAGAAAATCAAATATTCGATTTGATAACTTTAATTATTATATTTAGTATGAAAGAAAAAGGTTAAGAGGTAAAAAGAGAATCGATAAGAGAGCCCCGCCCCTGAGGGAGGGATAATAATTGAAAAAGGATTACCAGTTACGGATGCGGATATGACACGACATACACTGCTTAAGCAGCTGGGTATAATCATCGAGCGCATTGTCCATGCGGCCTGCTTCGACCGATGCGATCAGATCATCGGAATAAAGGCGGAGCATGTGCGCCGTTTTCTGGGCGAATTTATAAGCGTAAACCTGGTCTTTGGGTAGAATCGCCTTGACATCTTCGCTTTCGAGCGATTTGAGTGTCCCCTGCAATTTTTTGACTCCCTGTTTCATCTCGTCACCCGAACTGTACAGCCCCCCGCGCTGAATCTGTTCCATCGCGTCCATCATCGTACGCATCTCTTTCATCAGTTCCAGTCGCGGATCGGCTTTCTCAGCCGCGTTCAATGATCCGGCGAGAAACACTCCCAGTGCCAGTGACGCTAAAGCTTTTTTCATCGTTGCCCCTTTTAATATTGGATAATTTCTTTCGAAAACTCGCTGAGTTTGACGGTCTTGGCCGAAATGGAAACGAGTTTTTTCGACTCAGCCGGTTTCCCGTAAAACTCTTTGATCTCCGGACGGAACGCCTGGAAATAGTCGTGGAATTTGTCCTGACCCAAAATCCCGACAGCCCACAGGGTATCGTCGGCCGCGTGTTCGAGCACCACCGCATTCAAAGGTTGCGTTGCCGCCCCGCCGAGAACTTTGGCCCCCGAACCGGCATCGAACGCCGAGAGGTGAGACGAACAAACGATCACGCCGCTTTTATCGTACGCCATCGTTTTTTTGTTGGTCGGGACGTATCCGATAAAACTGTCGTTCGGGGTCGGGTGGGTCAGCTGGTGGGTACAGATCGCAACGTATGCGACCACCGTACGCTCTTTACCGACACCGCTTTTCCAGACGTATTTCTCGCCGTTTTCGGAAGTGAGCTGGACGTCCGTCGCGGTTGGTTTGGGCAGATTGATCAACATACACGGAGTCGAAGCATACGGATAATTGAAAATATACGTCACTTCCTTGGCCAGACTTGAGGCTTTGATCGGTTTACCGGCCGCATCAACCAGCTGCGCCTTCTCGTACGCTTTGAAAAGGGCACCGTCTGCGGCATACAAATTTCCGCGGATCAGCGATGGGCTGACCGCAACAACCGTTGCACCTGCGGCAACAACTTTCAAAAAATTTCTTCTATCCATGATAATGTCCGTGTTGAATGATTTTTGCGGTGATTAGTGTAGCAGATATTGCATTTAAATTTCCCCCCGGGCGGGGAGAAAATGGGGGAAGCATCAACCGAAAAGGTCGCGCATCGCCCCTTTGTACCAGTCGCGGGTTGCTTTCGCAAGGCCAGTTGTACGGAATTTACCCGTTTTCTCGTCTTTAGGAACGCTTCCTTTTCCGAAAATAACCGGTCCCTGGACAACGAATTCATGGTTAACCATGATCGCTTCTTCGGGGCTACCGTTGACCATTGAGTAACAAACGTTCGCGCTTTTGTACGGAAGAGCCGACGCAACACTGTAGCTTTTGCCGTGGAGTTTGTGTGCGATCTCTTTGGCACACTCTTTGCCCGACCAGATAGCCGACTGGCCACTTGGCGGGATACCGTGTCCGACAACGTCGCCGACGGCAAATACGCTCGCATCGGTAGCCGTCTGGAACGATACCGGTTTTTCAGGGCTTGTTGCCATTTTAACTTTTTTGAACGAGTCGGGAGTCGTTGCGACGCCTGCCATCTCGATGACCGGATTCGACATGTTGTGCGGAATCAGGTTGAAGACGCCGTATTTGATCGTGTGGGTCGCTTTTGTCCCTTCGGTGTCGTCTTTGTCTTTGAAAGTCGTTTGAACGTATGTGATCTCTTTTTTGTCGAAATCGACGTCTACGATTTTGCAGTTTGCGCGGTGTTCGACGTTGCCGTTGTTCACTTCCGCCCAAGCTTCTTTGAACGCTGCGCCTTTCGCGATTTCAGCCGTTTCATTGAGGATGATGACTTTTCCGGTCAATCCTTCGTTTTTCATATGGTTGGCCACCATGCTTGCACGTTCGAACGGTGCAGGCGGGCAGCGGTATTTTCCGGCAGGAACGGTGATGACGAAGTCGCCCTCTTCCATATTTTTAACCAGACGGTCAAGCGCTACGTGTTCACCGCCAGGTACGAGTGCCGCAGGGGCAAGGCGTTTTGCTTTGGCAACTTTTGCAGCATCCCAAGCCGGGAACGAACTTTTGTAGTTATAGTCGATACCCGGTGCGAGAACGAGGATATCGTAGCCGACAGAACCTTTTGCTGTATGGACGACTTTGGCCGCACGGTCGATGCCGGTAACTTCGGCCTGAAGCATTCCGTATCCGAAGTTTTCAACCGCTTTGGAGTAATCGTGCATCAAAACGTTCAGATTGACACCTTCGATTCCGCCGAGGTTGCAGTTTGAAAACGGACAAGACATGAAGCTGTCGTTTTTCTCGATGATCGCTACATCAAATTTAGGATCGATTTTTTTGAGCTCTTTGGCAACGGTCAGACCGCCCCATCCGCCACCGATAATAACGACTTGGTGTTTACCGAGCATTTTGCCTGATGCTGCCGATCCCGGCGCCGCGCCTGCAGCGGCCGTACAACCTGAAACAGCGGCAGCAGCGGCGCTGATACCTGCAAACTTGAGTAAGTCACGTCTTGAAAGTTTCATACTTAGGGTTCTCCTCTTCTTCGATTAGCTTCGAGTGCGAAAACAATAACAAATTCGTCATCGCTTGAGGAGTATCATAGGTATTTAATTCTTAAAGATTTATAACTATATATAAAATATCAAAAAAAAACCCAAATAAGTTAATTTTATATCATTTAACGTGATAATTATGTGATATTTTCCAAATAACCGTATTCATGCTATCATAACGCCAACCCATTCCCAAAAGGAAATTCATGCAAGCCGCAGAGTGCCACAGTTTAGAAGAAGTACGCCAGTATATCGACCGTCTGGACGATCAGATCGTCGAGCTGATCGCCGCGCGCAACGCTTACGTCAAGCAGGCGGCCAAGTTTAAACATTCGATCGATGAGATTAAAGGCGAAGAGAGAATGGAGGCGGTTATGGACCGTGTTCGGCTCAAGGCGATGGAGTCGGGAGTTTCTCCGAACCTTCTGTCGAAACTCTATAAAATAATGATAGATGAAATGGTCGAAGCGGAAATTTCCGAATTCCGCAACGCGAAATCACTATAATTTGATACGCCTCCGGAGCAAGCCCCGAAAGCGGCAGGGACAAGGTTGTCCCCTGCAACCCCCTAAAGCTACCCGCATTTTTGCGGGAGAAATCATCAGTTCGATTGACTTATATCATTAAAAGCGCGTCACTTCTCCGCGGCAGACGGCCAAGATGACTTTTCCCTGCAGCGTTTCGTTTTTATAGAGGCTGTGGTGGTGAAGCACGGAGGTCGTTCCTTCCGGATCGAATACAACCACATCCCCTTTTGCGCCGACCGCGATTTCTCCGCTTTCGATTCCGACATGGCTTCCCGGAACGCGCGACGCGATCTCGGCGAAACGGGCTACTGAGATTGTCCCCGGACGGATCAGATAGGTATAGCACAGGGGAAGGTACTCTTCGATCGCAGTCGTTCCGAACTGGGCATCGTAAAACGTGATGTCTTTATGAACGTCCGAATTGGGCTGATGAAGCGCACTGAGCGAAGCGATCGTACCGTTTCGGAGCGCTTCGAGCAGGATGAGACGTTTGGTTTCACTGACCAGCGGCGGATTGATTTTGGCATCCGTATCGAACCCCAGGCATGCCGAATCGTTTTTGAGCAGGTGATGGAGAGATACCTCGCACGATACGTCGATCCCCTCAGTCCGGGCCTGGGCGATCATTTCCACCGTTCGGGGTTCCGTGACGCTTTTAAAGACGATCCGTATGCCAAAATGGCGCGCGATCTCGATCATCGATGCGACGTGCACCACTTCGGAAAGGGGAGAAATCCCCGGAAGACCCAGCTGGGATGCGATTTCGCCGTCGCTCATTACACCGCTTTCAAACAGGCTTTTATCGGTCGCTTTGTAAAACAGGGTCTTATCGGCCATTTTCAGATACTGGGCAATCCGGCTGATGCGGTTGTAATCGTCGATCGTGTCGGTATGGACGGCAAGGGAGCCTTTTTTGAGCATGATCGCTATATTGCTGAGATTGCCCTCCTCGTTGAGGGCGCTGAGCGTCGATTCGATCGTGGCTCCGTGAGCAAGATGACGGTGCTGCTGGACGAATTCGAGTGTAATTTCGTCGTCGATGCGGGGAGAACAGTCGCTGGCCAATACTGCCGTCGTAACCCCGCCGCGAAGGGCACGTCGGGAAAGTTTTTCGAGATTCGTGCGGTTGAGCTGGCCATCTTTAAGCCGAACATCGGTATCGACCAGCCCGGGGAACAGGTAGCACCCCTTTGCATCAATTCTCTCCGTCCCCTCCAGCTCTTCGCCGATTTCGGTGATAATTCCCTCTTCGATCCGCACATCCGCTCTGCGTTCCCCGTTAATATCACAAATAACCGCACCCGAAATGATCATAGTTGCTCCCGTTCGCTATAATTGCGTTATTGTAGACTATGAATGGTTAAAGGCACCTCTAAAAATGGCGAAGTTATTGTTATTTTTCTTTCCGATGATCGTTTTTGCGGCGGGTGATCTCTACACACAGGGAAAAAAGCTCTATTTTTCGAAAGGGTGCAACGGCTGCCACGGTATTTCGGCGGCCGGTTCCGCCCAGTATCCCGCACTGGCGTATCGGCGCAAGGCGTTTCTGTCCCACAAGCTCAAAGAGTACCGCGCCAAAAAAGGCTCCACCCAGCTCTCGCAAATGATGATCCCCTTCGCCATGGGACTTAGCGACCGGGAAATCGATGCCCTCACCACCTTTTTGGGAGAATACCGCGAAGGCAAAAGCACCTATTCGCCCGATATGAGCAACCGGGGAGACGGAGGATCATGAAACTTCTCATCAGCGCACTGGAGCACTCCGCAAACATCCATTTACGCTATCTCGTCAGAGAACTCGGTGACGAAGTCGAATTGTGCGGTATTTTCGATTCGTCGCTGGGGGAGAGCATCGTCGATCTGCGTTCGACTTCCATCATGGGGTTCGTCGACGCGCTTAAAAAACTCCCGTTTTTTTTCCGCCTCAGAGACCGGATGCTCGAACTTGCCGCTACAGCCGACAAAGTACTACTGATCGATTCCTCGGGATTCAATCTCCCCCTGGCCAAAGCGATCCGAAAACGCTATCCCGAAAAAGAGATTATCTACTACATCCTCCCCCAGGCATGGGCATGGAAGAAAAAACGGATCCCGGTGCTGGAGCGGACGATAACAAAGCTCTGCTCGATTCTCCCCTTCGAACCCTCGTATTATTCGAAAGAAGCGCCCATCGAATACGTCGGCCATCCGCTGCTGGATGAAATCGACATCCGCAAGCGTGATCTATCCCCCAGCGGAAAAATCACCTTCATGCCCGGAAGCCGTCCGGGCGAGATCAAACGGCTGATGCCCGTTTTCCGTGAGCTTCGGCCGATGCTCGAATGCAACGCACTGCTGGTCATCCCCCCCCATTTTACCCAAACGCAGGTAGAGGAACTCTACGGCGACATAACGGGGTTCGAGATCGTCCACGAGGCGCATGCGAGCCTCGCCGAATCCGACTTCGCTTTTATCTGCAGCGGTACCGCGACTCTCGAAGCCGCGCTGATCGGAACGCCGTTCGTTTTGGTTTACATCGCCAAAGCGCTCGACTACGCGATTGCCAGACGCCTCGTCAAACTCGATTACGTCGGGCTTGGGAATATCCTTTTTTCACACGCCTTCGGCCGCCCTTTGCATCCCGAACTGCTGCAAAACGAAGTGTATGCCCAAAATCTGTATAATGCCTATCGTCAAACGGATACGGCCGCTTTTTTCAGCGATGCCGAACGTCTGCGCGGCCTTCTGGGACACGGAAGCGCCAAGCGCGTCAGCGAAATTATCAAGGATTTGAAATGATCAGACTTTTTTCATGGATGAAAACATCCCTCAAACGCTTTAAAGACGAAAAAATCGTCCCTTATATTTTTACGCTCAGCGACGATCCGATGCTGTTTCGGGATATGCTCAACACCAACAAGATGTACCAGGACGGGCTGAAGCTCGAAGGGAAAATTCCGGGCTTCCGCCTGAGCATCGGACGTAGCTATGTCGTTTTCATCGCACTGTGGCATCTGATTCTTTTCCCGGCATCGGCGATTTTTCACTCGGTGCTGGCGAAAATCGACTGCCACCTCCTCATTCTGATGGCGGTGCTGTTCACGGGGATGTTTTTCGCGACTTATGCGATGTTCAAAGAGTACATGATCGATACGGTGGCGCTGCGGATTATCAAAAAAGCGTGGGAGAACCATTTTCCCCATTTCGATTACGATCTTCACGCCAAAGAGGTGGCGAAAATCTATTCCGAAGCACTGGACAAAGAGATACCGCACAAAAATCTGCAGCTCTACATTCTCGACCGCCTCGTCGAGGGAAAACGGTAAAAATTATTTTTTATACTTGTTCAGAATCCCCATAAAGGTGGGGATATTCGCGGCACCGTCGTGGCGCCCGATTTTTTTCCCCGCAGCGTTCAGAAAATGGAACGTCGGGGTACCGATATACGAAAGCCCTTCGGGGACGAAATCGTTATGGATGTCGATGTGGACGGGGACATAATATTTGTGTATCTCCGTACTGATCGCCTTCTCCTCGAACACGACATCGTTCATGTATTCGCACGCCGGGCAATTTTCCCGTGAGAGCATCACCATCACGTTTTTCTTCTCTTTTTTGGCCTGTGCGAGCGCCGCATCGTACGACGGCGCCCATTTGAGTTCGGCAAATGCGCACGAGGCGACAAGCGACAAAGCGAGGATGATTTTTTTCATCAGAGTTTCCCTAAATGATCTAAAAATTCTCCGGGTTCTTTAAACCCGACGATATCGGCACTTTTCATCCGCGTACCGTTCTGATCGAAGAACAAAATGGCCGGGGGGCCGAAAATGCCGTATTTCGCACTGATCGCTTTGGCCGCCTCATCGTTGGCAGTAAGATCGACTTTGACCAGTACGAACCGGTCCATCGTGGTTTTGACCGCTTCGTCACTGAAGGTTTTTTCCTCCAGTTCCTTGCACGCGGTACACCAGTCGGCATAAAAATCGACCAGTACCGGTTTCCCTTTGTTTTCGGCCAGAATCGCTTCGAGTTCTTCGATCGAAGTGATTTTTTCAAACGTTTTATGCGATGAAGCTTCGACGTTTACGGCCCCTTTTGCGGGGAGGAACGGATCGAGAGGATGGAGCGGGTCTTTGGCTCCGCTCATGCCGCCCAGGAGCAGCGACATTCCGTAGAGGAACAGGATTATTCCCAGCGCTTTTTTGTTCGCACGGTGGCAACGGATGCAACGTCCGCGGATCGGCTCGAGGGCTCCGATATTGACCGCTACGAATACCGCCAGGGCTCCCCACAGCATCATCGAAATGTTTTCATCAAGGATACGGCTGATCATCCAGATAGAGACGCCGATGAGCATGACCCCGAAAATCGATTTGACCGTGTCCATCCACGGTCCCGGTTTGGGCATGAATTTACCCGCACTGGTTCCTACCGCGATCAGAGGAATCCCCATTCCGATGCTAAGTGCGAACAAAGCGACCCCGCCGAGCAGCGCGTCCCCGGTCTGTCCGATGTAGATAAGCGCTCCGGCAAGCGGAGCGGCGACGCAGGGACCGACGATCAGAGCCGAGAGGAACCCCATGACGGCAACGCCGACAATACCGCTGCGGCGACCGCTGATCTGGGTAATGCGCGACTGGATCGCGTTGGGGATCTGGAGTTCGAAAAGATCGAACATCGACATCGCCAGAATGACGAAAATCAGGGCAAAAAGGGTGATGATCCACGGCGTCTGGAAAGCCGCCTGGAGATTCGCGCCGAACAACCCGGCCAGCACCCCGGCAATCGTATACGCCACCGCCATCGCCAATACGTAGACAACGGAGAGCCAAAACGCCCGCTTGGTCCCAAGACCTTCCCCCTGTGCGACGATCACCGAAGAGATGATGGGCACCATCGGGAAGACGCACGGCGTCAGCGCGAGCAGAAGACCGAATCCGAAAAAGCTCAGAAGGATGAACCAGAGGCTACCCCCCTCGATCACCTGTGCGATCCGATCGGTTTCGGATTTTTCCTGGGCAGCGGGTTTGGGCGCCGGAGCCAGGTCAATCTCGCCGGAGGTGACCGCAGGGGCTTTGAGGATTGAGGAACCGTCTGCGGAAAGAAGCTTGTCCGCATCGACTTTGACGCTGAGAACAACTTCCTGGGGTTCGTAACACAGCCCCGCGGCCGAACATCCCTGATAGGCAAGTTTGACTTTAAGCTCTTTTACCCCTTCGGCATCGCCGTCGCGAGCCAGTGCGATCCGGATCGCGGGAGAGTTTTCGAAAACTTTCTCCCCTTCATGGTCGACCGGATCGGCCATCGTGACCGATTTAAAACCGATGCCGTCTTTGGGATCGGCATCTTCGACCTTCACTTTGTCGGCATACAGATAGATCTGGTCACCCAGCTCGATCTCAATCGCCGCGGTCTGATCGTCGGCCATTGAGATTTTGGGTTTAAATGCCTCTTCGGGCTGTAAAAACCCTACCCCGTACAGGGCAAAAGGAAGAAGGAACAACCATAGGAAACGCATAGCAAAACCTTATTCTGAATATCTTCCAAATTGTACCGCATAAAGCTGTAGCAAAGCCTTGAGAGCAACATTGTTAATATTTTTCAGCTTTCTCATAGCATCGGGTGTTACACTAGCGCAACTTTAATAACCGGGAAATGAATATGTCCAACCGTCTGGCCCACGAAGACTCCCCCTATCTGCAGCAACACAAAGACAACCCGTTTGACTGGTATCCGTGGTGCGACGAAGCGTTTGAACGCGCGCGCAGCGAAAACAAGCCGATTTTCATCAGTATCGGTTACAGCAGCTGCCACTGGTGTCACGTCATGGAGCGCGAAGTATTCGAAAACGACGCGATAGCCGAATTTGTCAACCGCCACTTCATCTGCATCAAGGTCGACCGTGAAGAGCGCCCCGACATCGACAAACACTACCAGGAGCTGCATATGCTCCTCAACCGCCGCAGCGGCGGATGGCCGCTTTCGGTTTTCTGCACCCCGCAGAACAAACCGTTCTACGCCGCGACCTATATCCCCCCGCACAATCGGGACCGGATGATGGGGTTTAACGAGCTCTCCGAAATTATCGCGGCCAAAGTGGCCGAAAACGACGAAAAACTGTTTTCGAACGCCGACGAAATCGCTTCGTTCATGCGTCCGGACACGACGCCCGTCCAAGCCACGACCCTCACCGAAAAAATCGCCGAACTTTACGTCAAACAGGCCCGTCACAATTTCGACGAGACCAACGGCGGATTTTCCGCCGCACCGAAATTCCCCCATGTTTCAACCCTGCGAACGCTGATGCGTCTTGAACGCCTCACCCCCGATCCCCACATCAGGCATATGGTACAACATTCACTCGAACAAATGGCGCTGGGAGGAATGTACGACCTTGTCGACGGCGGATTCTGCCGCTACAGTACCGATGCGTCGTGGCTCGTCCCCCATTTCGAAAAAATGACCTACGACAACGCTTTGTTGTGCAGCCTCTACAGCGAAGCCGCAGAGATTTACGACGAACCCCGTTTTGCGAACGTCGCCCGCGAAATCGCCGATTTCATGATGAACTTCATGTCCGAACAAGATCTTTTCTACAGCGCCAGCGATGCCGACAGCGACGGAGAAGAGGGAAAATACTTCGTTTATTCCTACGACGAGATCTTCTCCGCGCTTGAAGCGTGCGGCGTTGTCGATCCAGACCGGGCCGCACGGGAGATCGGCGCGCTCCCCGAGGGAAATTTCGAGGGGCACTGCATCGTCCGCCTGGGTTTCGCCGATCGCCCCGAATGGTTTGACAAGGTGCGCGAGCGCCTCGCTCTTTTGCGGAAGGGACGAAACTATCCGTTTGTCGACCGCAAAGTGATCACGGCATGGAACGCGATGATGATCAATGCCCTCTTCGTCCTCGGAAAAAAAGACGAGCGTTACCTCTTGCAGGCGAAACGAAGCCTCGCCATGCTTCTCTCATCCATGTGCGAAGGGGATATCCTCAAACACTCCGCACTTATCGGGAAAAGGGCCAAAATCGACGGTTTCCTCGAAGACTACGCCTACCTTTGCGCCGCGTTGCTCGAAGGGTACCGCACAACCTTACACGAACCCTACCTCATCGATGCCCAACGCTATGCCAACAAAGCACTGGAACTTTTTTACCGGGAAGGTAAATGGTATTTCAGCCGCGGCGCGTTCACGACCGAAGCGGAACTCGACGACGGTACCTATCCCGGTTCCATGGCGGTGATGGTCGAGGCACTGATGGACCTGGGGACGCTGATCGATCCGAAATACCGTCATTTCGCGTTCAAAAGCCTCGAATTCGCCTCCCTCAAACTGATGAAAACGCCGATCTATTTTCCGGCGCTTACCCTTCAGGCCGTACGCTGGCTCCATCCTGAGCGGCTGATCAAAGCCCCTTCGCAAAAACTCGCCGCCATCGAAAAATCTCCGGCATATCCGTTCGTACTGTTCCGAAACGATGAAACGCTCGAAGCCTATCTCGTATGCGGGGAAAACGCGTGCTATGCGACGACCGACGATGCCGCTTCCCTTGACGGGATCATCCGCTCGACGTTATAATAGCCAAAACACAGGAGCGAGGATGGGAGCAAAACACTCTATGGCCACCGCAGAGATTGCCGCCGCCGATAAAATCGAGGACATCGTCCACGAAGACCGCCGCAAATCGCTAAATCCGAAGCCGGTCAAAGAAAAACGGCGCAAAGGGGACAAAGAGGAAAGGCTTCCCGTCTGGGTTAAAAAATCGGTCCTCGAATACGAACAGGAACTCAAAAAGCTTCAGATCGAGCTTCTCAAACTCCAAAACCATGTCAAGGAAAAAGGTCTCAAACTCCTCGTCATCTTCGAAGGTCGCGACGCAGCCGGAAAAGGGGGGACGATCAAACGGATCACCGAGCATCTCAATCCCCGCGGAGCACGGATCGTAGCCCTTGAGAAACCTTCCGACGTCGAAAAAACCCAATGGTATTTTCAGCGTTACGTCGCGCATCTCCCCAGTGCGGGAGAGATGGTATTTTTCGACCGCAGCTGGTACAACCGCGCAGGGGTCGAACCGGTCATGGGGTTTTGCAGCAAAGCCGAGCACAAAGAGTTTCTCGATCACGTCGCCGAATTCGAGCGGATGCTCGTCAACTCGGGGATCATCCTCTTCAAATTCTATTTCTCGGTTTCGAAAGAAGAGCAGGCCCGCCGGTTTAAAGAACGAAAAACCGATCCGCTCAAGCAGTTCAAACTTTCCCCCGTTGATGCCGCTTCGCAGGAGTTGTGGGACAAATACACCGAGGCCAAATACCAGATGCTCAGAGCCTCCCACACCGGGATCGCCCCCTGGGTGATCGTCCGTTCGGACAACAAGAAAAAAGCGCGGTTGAACTGTATCAGACATATTCTCTCAAGCATCGAATACCCTACCAAAAATCCGCCCGATTTGAGCGTATCGAAAAAAATCGTCGTGTGGGGAGCCGAAGAGATCAACCGGCTCGAAACCGTACTCTCGAAAAAAGAAAAGTAAAAAGAGGTTCCTGCCCGCGGGAGGGGAAGGAAAGATTAGTTCAAAAAGGAGAGAATTTCGTTTTCGATATTCTCTTTGTCGATTACCGTCGCCTGGGTGACCGGTTTGGTGAATAACCCCTGGATCATGGCAGGGATAGGGGTAGAAGCGGTTTTGGAGATCGCTTCGAGGGCGTCGATATCCCGCGCCCCCGTCTCTCCGGTAAGGGCGTTGGCGATCGTCGGAGAGAACTTGGTCCACTCGGCGGTTGAATACACGATCGTTTTGATCGGTTTGGTGGCACAGCAGTCGTACGCTTTGAAACAGGTAGCCGTATGCGGGTCCATCAGGTATCCCCCGTCAAACGCCTCCTTGATGTACCCCTTGCCTTCGGCACCGTTGCAGTAATCGGCGGCGAAAAGCGACTGGAGTTTCATCGTCTCGTCATCGTTCAGGGCATAGAAACGCTCGCTCTCAAGTCCCTTCATCAGTTCTTTGGTCCGCTCAGGTCCGAAAAGATCGAACAAAATCCGCTCGACGTTGCTCGAAATCAGGATGTCCATCGCCGGAGAAGTGGTCGGAACCACCTTCTCGCCGCGCAGATCGTAACGCCCGGTGTTGATGAGGCGGGTCAAGACGTTATTTTCGTTCGAAGCGATGATGATTTTCTCGACCGGAAGCCCCATTTTGTACGCGTAGTATCCCCCCAGCGCATTCCCGAAATTCCCGCTCGGAACGTCAAGGTAGACTTTTTCGCCCATGACGATGACGTTCTGGCGCACCAGTTCGAGGTAACTGTGGATATGATAGATAATCTGGAAAATGATCCGCCCGAAGTTGACCGAATTGGCAGCCGAGAGGGAGATGTTTTTGGCTTTGAGGGTCTCTTTGAACGTTTGCGAGCCCAATAGCCGTTTCAGCGCGCTCTGAGCATCGTCGAAATCCCCCTTGATCCCGATGACTTTGAGGTTAGGGGCATCTTCGGTCACCATTTGCAACCGTTGTACGTCCGACGTACCGCCGTCGGGATAAAGACACGCGACGCGGACGTTGGGGCGGTTTTTAAACGTCTCGAGCGCCGCGGGGCCCGTGTCACCGCTCGTGGCGGCAAGAATCAGGTACTCTTCGCCCCGTTTTTGCGCGATGGAGCTCAGAACGACGCCGAACGGCTGCAGCGCCATATCCTTGAATGCGCGGGTCGGGCCGTGATAGAGTTCGCTGACGTAGAGGTCGTCGCGTACCTTGACCACAGGAACGGGATTGGCGGGATCGTCGAACTTGTCATAGAGGGCCAGTGCCTCATCGATGACCGAAGCATCGATATCGATCGCCAGAGTCTGCAGCAGATCTTTCGCCAGCTCTTTATAGGACGATGTACGATGTTTGTTCAAAAATGCTTCGCCCAGATCGGGGAGCTCTTTGGGTACGTACAATCCGCCGAACGAGGCGATAGGGCTCAAAATCGCTTCGGAGAAAGTGATTTCCAGGGGGTGGTTTCCGTCATTTCCGCGTGTTTCAATAAATTTCATCGTGCCACTTTTAAAATTTTTCGGTGATTATAACAAAGAGGCTCTCACGGATGGCTTAGGGCGCAGCGTAATCGTTTCATTCTTCGACTGGATCGCAAAATGCATCGTAACAAGGGTTTACACAGTCTCCGTCCGCTAAAATATCAAAAAAATATCAAAGGAACGCGATGCCCTCGATCAGCATTATAAACCGGCTACGTCTGTTGCTGTCGGTTCCGATGTTCCTGATCGTGCTGGCCTCCCTGGCCTACGGATACTATCTGTTCAACCAGATGAATACGCTGCAGACTCTGCACAAACGGGTCGATCAGATCAAGTACGTCGCGGTGCTGATCCATGAACTGCAATCCGAACGCTCCCTGAGCACGGCGGCCCTGACCCGCAACAGCGCCGATACGGAGCCGGCGCTGCTGCTCCAGCGCGACAAAGTGAATCTCGCGCTTCGTAACCTCAGGGGAATATCCGACAGTGAAACGACCGCTTTCAAATCCTCGTGCGCCACGTTCGATACCCTCGAGCGCCATCGCCGCGATGTTGACAAGGGATCCGTTCGCCCGATCGATTCATTCGATTATTATACCCGCCTCATCAGCCAGATGCGTTCGGATTACCTCGCCATCGTCCTCACCGTCAGCGACGTATCCTTGCGGAACGACTTTCAGGCCTACACCAATCTTATGGCGATCAAAGAGACCCTGAGCCAGATGCAATCGCTGCTGAATACCTCTTTTTCCCAAAAACGGATGGGGCATGAGCTTTATGTACGTCTGATCCTCTCCAAGGGGGAACACGACACTGCGGCGGGACGCTTCGAAACGCTCGCTTCCAAGCGGTTCCGCACCATGTACCGCGAAACGTTCAAGGGGCCTGAAATCGACACCACCTACCGGATGATCGACCTCTCGATACGTTCCCGGGGGGAGTCCTCCGCCATGGTTCCCGCCGAATGGCTCCGCCTTAGCGCCGTTTCGCTGGATAAACTGCGCATTAGCGAAAAACATAATTTCGCGGTGATCGAAGACAAACTCCATACCCGCATCTTCGAAGCGCGCGAGTATCTCGTCATCGTCATCGCCCTCCTCTCTCTGACCATCGGACTGATCTTGTGGATGGGATACCGGATCGCCGATAATATCCGCAAAAACTTCAAGCTTCTCGACGAATACAAAAACGCCGTCGACCGCAGCAGCATTGTTTCCAAAACCGATAAAAAGGGGCGGATTACCTACGCCAACGAAAAATTTTGCGCCATTTCGGGGTTCAGCCATGACGAACTGATCGGAAAGCCCCACAGCATGGTCCGGCATAAGGACATGCCCAAGCAGACCTTCAAGGATATGTGGGCAACCATCATCAAAGGGGACCCCTGGCACGGCGTCGTCAAAAACCGGACCAAAGAAGGGTCGTATTACTGGGTAGACGCAACGATCAATCCGATCCTCGACCACAAAGGTAACATTGAAGAGTTCATCGCGATCCGCAGCGATATCACCGAAACGATCCGGCTGCACGAAGAACTCGAACAGACCCAGCAGGAGATGATCTCCCGAATCGGGGAGATCGGCGAAACCCGCAGCCGTGAAACCGGCTACCACGTACGGCGGGTTGCCGAATATTCCCGTCTTCTCGCACAGAAATACGGTCTTGATGAAGAAGAAACGACCGTACTGGCCAATGCCAGCCCGATGCACGACATCGGCAAAGTGGGTATTCCCGACCATATCCTCAACAAACCCGGCCCGCTGACATCCGAGGAATGGGAGGTCATGCGCACCCACTGCCGCATCGGCTACGATCTCTTCCGCGATTCGTCCAAACCGCTCCTCAAAGCGGCCTCGATCATCGCCTTCGAACACCATGAAAAATACGACGGTTCGGGATACCCGAGGGGACTCAAAGGGGAAGAAATCCATATTTTCGGTCGGATTACCGCCGTTGCCGACGTTTTCGACGCTCTGGGGAGCGACCGATGCTACAAAAAAGCGTGGGAACTCGACGATATTCTCGCCCTGCTCAAAACCCAGCGCGGGACCCATTTCGATCCGACGCTGATCGATATCTTTTTTGAGCATCTGGACGAATTCCTCGCGATCCGGGAAGCCTACACCGAAAAAAGCCATTATTCGCCGGCGGAAGCAGAATCATAATTAAGTCATATTTTTATAAAAAGTATATATTATACAAATCAAAACGCTGCTCCTGACGGGCAGCCTGAAGATTTAATTTCAAGACGTGAGAGCATCCATGAAAAACGTAACCATCCTGGGCGGCGGAATTGCCGGAATCGAAGCCGCCATTTATTACCGTAAAGAAGGTTTCGAAGTCGAACTCATCAGCGACCGCAGCTATCTGTTCGTCTACCCCATTGCAATCTGGATCCCCGTCCACGTCAACCGCTTCGACGACGCCACCCTTTCACTGGACAGACTCGCCGCACGGCACGGATTCACACTGACGATCGACCGCGTTACCGCCATCAATGCCGCGACCCGTACCGTCACCCTTCAAGAAGGGGGAGAACGAACAATAGCGCACCTCGTCATCGCAATCGGGGCAGGCAAGATGAAACACGAGGGGATCGCCCACACCCTCTCGATCTGCGGCGAACCGGAGCAATCGCTTCAACTCAAAGAAAAGATCGACGCCCTGATCGCCCGCGGCAGCGGCAAGATCGCCTTCGGCTTCGGGGGTAACCCCAACGATTCCAGCGGAGTGCGCGGAGGGCCGGGATTCGAACTCTTTTTCAACCTTCATCACCGTCTCAAAAAACTCGGAATCCGCGAAAATTTCGAAATGACCTTTTTCGCACCGATGCCCTCTCCCGGCGCCCGCATGGGAAACAAAGCCCTGGGCATGATGGAAACGATGTTCAAGCGCAACCGCTTCGCAACCCGTTACGGCAAAAAAATCAAGCGCTTCGAGGCCGAGGGGATCGTTTTCGAAGACGACACGACCCTCACGAGCGATCTGACGATGTTCATCCCCGCCGGTGACGGTTCTGAGCTAATCAAAAGCTCCGACCTGCCGCAAAATGCGGCCGGATTCATCCGCATCGACGGCCACTGCGAAATCGAAGGGGTTTCGGGATGGTACGCGATCGGGGATGCCGCGGCACTCGAAGGGCCGGATTGGAAAGCCAAGCAGGGGCATATCGCCGAAATCATGGCGCGCAATGCCGCCCACAACAGTGCCGTCTCATTCGGCCTGAAAAACGAACCTAAAAAAACCTATCACGGACATCTGAATATTCTGTGTCTGATGGATATGGGCAACGGGGCGGGTTTTGTGTACCGTGACGACGCCAAAGCCCGACTTATTCCGATGCCGCTCGTCGGACACTGGCTCAAAATGGGATGGGGATGGTATTACAAACTCTCTAAAATGGGTTATATTCCAAGATTGCCGGGGCTGTAAGCAGTAAACAGGAGCCCCATAAAATAAGTATTTCCGCTCCATTTTATTGTTACGATTTGAAGGATATGCGAAAAACCTATTTACGGGATGTGAAACTTTATACGATATGGCATCAAAATGGCATCAAAAAAACGGTTGGAAGAAAATTTTTTCTACGGACGTACCATTACCGAACAAAAGAGTGAAGTGACTGAAAGCGATGGATTTTCGATTAATTAGAAGGATGGTGCGGTCGAGAGGACTTGAACCTCCACGACATTGCTGCCACTAGAACCTGAATCTAGCGTGTCTACCAATTTCACCACGACCGCAAAGTATTTTGTGTGAAAAGAGACCGAAATTATAACGCAGGAAGCTTAAAGTTCGGGCCGATCACAAAGTGATCTGGGTCCCGACTCCGTCGGACGTGAAAAGCTCAAGCAAAATCGCGTGTTCGATCCGTCCGTCGATGATGTGCGCTTTTTTGACGCCGCCGTCCACCGCTTCAAGGCATGCATCCACCTTCGGAACCATCCCGCCTTGAATCGTCCCGTCGTTTTTGAGCACTTCGACTTCGGCTTCGCTCAGGGTGGAGAAAAGCTCTTTATCTTTGTTCAGAACGCCCGGGGTATCCGTCATAAAAATCACTTTGCACGCGCCGATGGCGGCCGCAATCGCCGATGCGGCGAGATCGGCGTTGATATTGTAACCCGGATGCCCAAGCGCTTCGTCCGCACCGATAGGGGCAATAACGGGGATGAAGTTTTCACGCAGAAGGTTGTGGATCACGTCGGCTTTTACCTCGTTCACCCGCCCCGTCAGACCGAATTTGGCTTCGTCTTTGGGTTTGGCTTTGAGGAAATGGGCGTCTTTGCCGCTGATACCGATCGCCTTGGCGCCGTGGGAATTGAGCAGCGACGTGATTTCCTTGTTGATCTCCCCGCTGAGCACCATTTCCACGATCCGCATCACTTCGGGGGTGCTGACCCGTTCGCCGTCGATAAACTCGGTCGGTATTTTGAGGTCAGCGAGCAACTGGCTGATACGGCTTCCCCCGCCGTGGACGATGACGACTTTGACCCCCACCAGGTGCAACAATACGATATCCTGCGCGAATTTGGCTTTAAGTTCTTCGGAGCTCTGCGCCGATCCGCCGTATTTGATGACGACGATCTCGTCGCGAAACTCTTTGATGAACGGCATCGCGTCCATCAGGGTTTTGACGGTATCAATCTTTTTTTGCATTGACGTATTCCTTTACCTGTTCGATAAACGCCTCATCTACATCCAAGGAGAGTTCCAAGACGGTGAGGTTGAGATTAAAAGACGCCATTTTAACGAAGTCTTTCTGAGTTACGAGCAGGCTCGTCGCCCCCGTCCGCTTGACGATCGCTTCGAGTTCGCCGGGGGTAAAGGGATGGTGATCTTCGAAATAAACCTTTTCGACCACCTCGGGGAGATAGGGGTCAAGCCGCTCCGGACGGGCGATCGCCGTCACCAGTACCATCTTGCGGGTCGGATTCTGCACACTTACCCGACGGGTGAACGTCTCCCCCTCTTCGGCGATAAGCACCTCTTTGCCTTTCCAGAGTTTTTCACGGTAGGCTCCGCTGGGGAGACAGAACGGGTTAGGGGTTTTCACGCGGATGAGTACGTCGAGCTTCTCGATGGCGTGTTTCCCGTAGCCGTCGTCTAGCAATACCACATCGCATCCGATCGCTTTGGCTTCGGCGATGGCCCGTTCGCGGATTTCGCTGACGATGACGACGCCGTGGGGCAAAGATGTGGCATACAGCATCGCTTCATCCCCGCTTTGGGCAATGTCGCACAAAATGTCCCGATCCTTGACAACCACCATTCCCCGGCTCGATCTCCCATATCCGCGTAACACGACGGCAGGTTTGGCAAAGCGGCGGGCAAGTTCGATTACCAGGGGTGTTTTACCACTCCCGCCAACGACCAGGTTCCCGACGCTCACGACCGGGATACCCTGGTTTTTCGGAACGCTGCGTCGGTAGCGGATATAAGCGCACAGACAATACAGGGCGCTTAAAGGGAGCAACAGAATCGAAAGGAGTTTCTGGAGCAGCGAGGGGCGATACAGATACCCCTCCCCCCATCGGATCAGAAAGCGTTTCACACCCGGGTCGACGCTACGTCCAGAATCGCTTCGCAGATTTCGTCAACCTCATCGTCGCTCAAAGCGGCGTAGTTGGGAATCGACAAAACCTGCTGGTAACTGCGCAGCGCAACGGGAAAATCGTTAACGCGAAGCGAATACTTCGCCTTGTAATAGCTCAACAGGTGCAGCGGGATGTAGTGCAGGCCGCATTCGATCCCGCGCGCGGAGAGTTCGCGGGCGAACGAATCGCGGTTTTTGTCGACCTTGATGATGTAGAGTGAATAGGGGTGCTCGTCGTTCGCGATCGGCAGCTTGATATGCGGCGCCCCTTCAAGACGCTCGTTGTAGACTGCCGCGATCTCGCGCTGGCGTTCGATGATGTCGTCTTGTTTTTCGAGCTGTACAAGGATCGTCGCCGCATCCAGCGGGCTCATCATGTACTGGCTCCCGATATCGGTCACGTCGTAGATGTACCCCAGCGATTCGTCTTCGGTCACCATGGCGTGGTTGCGCAGCAGCCGGGCCCGTTCGATGATCTCTTCATCATCGCTCACCAGCATGCCGCCGTTACAGACGTTGCGGCGCAGGTGGGGACTGAAATCAAAACAGGTAATATCCGCACCGGTTGAACCGATTTTCTGGCCTTTGTACGTTGCTCCAAGCGCGTCGGAAGCGTCTTCGACGATTTTGACGTCGTATTGTTTGGCGATCTCGTAGAGACGGTCGAGATCGACGCTCTGCCCACCCACATGCGAGACGATCACCGCTTTGAGCTTTTTGCTTTTGTTTTCGGACAGATAGTGTTCGAGTTTACCCAGATCGATGTTGAAAGTATCGGGATCGATGTCGATGAAAATGGGCTCGGCATCGAAATGGCGTACCACTTCGGGTACCGAAGGGTAGGCATTGATCGAGCACAACACTTTGTCGCCCCGTTTGAGGTCGATCGCCAGCATCGCCAGATGCAGTGCCGCGGTTCCGTGCGACGTTGCCAGCGCATACGAAGCGCCGATATACGATTCGAAAGCGCTTTCGAGATCTTTAATGATGTCCGGCGCTTCGCCGTCAAGCACTTCGTCGATTTTTTCTCGCTCATCTCCTCCGACTTCGACACGATAAAACGGGATATTCATCTGCTTTTCCTTTTTATAGGGTTATATCTCTGGGATAATTGAAATCGATGTTGACCGTCCGCGACGTCAGTTTGGCGATGACCGGCATACGGCGCTTGAACTGATTTTTATAAATCTTTCCGATAATCATATCGACCAAATCGGGTTTTTCTCCATCACGGATCATCTCTTCACGTGTGTGACGCTCTTCGACGTAACGTTTCAACACACGGTCGAGGTCGCTGTAGGGGTAGCCTATCTCGGCTTCGTCGCTCTGCCCCGCCCATAAATCGGCACTGGGGGGCTTGGAAAGGATGGCATCCGGAACCCCCAGATGGCGGGCGAGTTCAAAAACCTCGGTTTTGTACAGATCGCCGATCGGGTTGAGGGCGCTGGCCAGATCGCCGTATAAGGTCCCGTAACCGAGCATCAATTCGCTTTTGTTGCTGGTTCCCAGCACCAGCGCCCCTTCCCGCGCGGAGATATCAAACAACGTTACCATCCGAAGCCGTGCGGAGAGGTTGCCGATCCGAAGCGCCGACATCCCCTCCTCTCCATACGCCCGCAACATCGGCTCGATACTGCGGGTTTCGCTGCGGAGGCCAAAAACGCGGCACAGTTCATCGGCATCGTCAAGGCTGCTTTGGGACGAATGGTGCGAAGGCATTTTGACGCACAGCAGGTCGTCTCCGAACGCACGGTGCGCCAGCACCGCGACAACCGCCGAATCGATCCCCCCGCTTAAACCGACGACCGTTTTGGACAGACCGGTCTTGCGGACCTCTTCTTCCAGGAACCGTGTCAGATACTCACTGATCAGTGCGTATTTACCCACCTGCCAACCTTACCGTAAAATTAACATTTTGCATTATAACGTAAATTCGCACGGTCACCGTCAACATCGTTTCGACGAAATTTTCTCCAGCTCCTTTTCCTCGAATCCCGCGCGCCGTCTCGCCTCGCAGTTGATCTCGATTTTACGGGGAAAACTCCCCGGATAATGGCGTTCGATAATCTCGAAATACGATGAAGCGGGGATTCGGGCTTTGCGGCAGGAGTGTGCAAACCATTTGTCGCCTTTTCGGACATGGTCGACCTCTTCGTCGAGAATGACGTGAAGCGCCGCGATGATTTTCGCTATCATCGGCTCCTTTTTGTACGGCTCGAGTTTCCGGAGGATCTGCGGCGTCGCGTCCAGGCCGTTGGCCTCGAGGTAACGGGGGACAACCGCCATCCGTTCACTGAGGCTGAGCGTCCGCATCGATGCTTCGAACAGCGCGTCGTGTACGGGGTATTCCCCATACCCGCTTCCCAGCTCATGGAGCAGGTTTTCGATCATTTCGAAATGGCGCACTTCATCCTCGGCCACTTCGAGCCAGTCGCGTTCGAATTCTTCCCCCTCCTCCCGAAACCGGTACACCGCATCCAGCGCAAGATCGATCGCACTGTATTCGATATGGGCAATCGCGTGCAGCAGCAGCGTCTGCCCATGAGCTGTTTTGAGGTTGTTACGGCGGGGGACCTCTTTGGGATCGGCAATCGTGCAGAATCCCGCATACGAAGGACGGTCGAAAACCCTGCACTCCGCGGACGCGTCGCGTTCGACTTTCCCATCCCGATAGGCCGCATAAAAGGTTTTGAACGCCGCAATCTTTTCGGCCGGTGCGGCAATACCCAGCAATGTTTCCAACGTACCGTAAATTTCCATGGGACCAATTATGCTAGAATTTGACTAAAAAAGAGCACTGTATGGAAATTCTAAAACGTCCGATGGGCGATTATCAAACCAATTGTTATATTGTCAGAATCGACGGCAAAGAGATCATCATCGATCCGGGGATGGGGGCCACCGAATGGGTGATGGCAAATGTTACGAACCCCGTCGCCATCCTCAATACCCACGGCCACTTCGACCATGTCTGGAGCAACAGCGAACTCCGGCAAAAGCTTGGAATCCCGCTCTATACCCCCAAAGGCGACGTCATGCTTCTCTCGGGCAGTACGTGGATGCCGGATCTTCCCCCCTCGGTTCCCGACGTCGAAGTCGACGGCGACCAGACTTTCGATATTTCGGGTATCCGGGTGACGTTTCACCATTTCCCGGGACACTGTCCGGGATGTTCAATGATCGAGATCGGCAACGTCATTTTCAGCGGGGATTTTCTGTTCGAAGGTTCAATCGGACGATGGGACTTCCCCTATTCCGACCCTGAAGCGATGCGCGAAAGCCTCCGAAAATTTGCGCTCTGGAGCGACGACAAACCGCTCTATCCGGGTCATGGGAGAGCGACCAGCGTCCGCGCGGAGCAGCGTAATATCGATTACTGGCTCAGAGTAGTCTAGAATTATTCGACGTTTTTCATCAGATCGAGACGCAGGACATGGCGCTCGGTGATGACCGTTTTGAACTCCCCCTCGAAAACTTTGATCTCATGAACGAATCCCTTGACGGTGACGTTGCGCTTGCGCCCCTCTTTTTGATGTTCGGTCGCTTCGAACGTTACGACGTCGCCCGATCGGACGGGGGCGAGGAAAAGACAGTTGCACGACGCCAAAACGACGTTGGGCTCGTTTACGGCAGCCATCGCCGCAAAATCGGCGGCGCTGAAAATAAAGCCGCCGTGTACCAATCCGAGTTCGTCGGCCCGCATAACGTCGCTGGTCTCGAGCGCCACCTGCGCGTAACCGCTTTCTAGACGTACAATGTAACCGCTGAATGAGGTATTGATCCGTTCATGCGTGTTCAACGCGGCCTGGGGGTTTGTAACCGACTGGACCAGTTCCGCCGGTGTTTCTGCTGCTTCTTTCGCCAAAATTATCCTTTTTTAATCCGTACGTATCCCCGTTTGGGCGCGGGATACCCTTCGACTGTTTTGCTATTATCGGCCGGATCAAGAAAATCTTCAAGACTCTGCGACTCGATCCAGTCGGTTTTGCGCTGCTCGTCCGGGGTTGTTACCACCGTTCCCAATACCTCGAATTCTTTAAATCCGGCGCGGATGCACCAGTTTTCCAGCGCTTTGAGGGTAGGGACGAAATAGACGTTGGAGATTTTAGAATAACTCTCCGACGGGCACAGGGCCACCGGATCGTCCCCGTCGATGATAAAAGTGTCCAGGTAGACTTCTCCCCCCTCCGCAAGCCCCTGGCGCAACGCCTTGAGCATCGCGACGGGATCGCTGCGGTGATAGAGCACGCCCAGGCAGAATATGACATCGAATTTCTCTTCGTAGTACGGCAGATGCTCGACCCCGAGCAATTCGTAGACGATCTTTGTCTGTGCAAACCGGTTGATCAGGTCAAACTGCGTCTTGAAAAGTGCGGAGGGATCGAACCCGACCATTTTCGCCGGGGCGTCTTCGAGAAAACGGAACATGTAATAACCGTTGTTGCAGCCGATATCGGCCACTTTTTTGCCGTGAAGATCGAAATGCGGGCGAAGAAAATTGTATTTCATGTCCGAACGCCATTCGGTGTCGATCAGGAGTCCGAACAGATCAAACGGCCCTTTGCGCCAGGGCATCATCATCCGCGCGACTTTTTCGAGCTCCGCGGCGTCGATCTCTCCGCCGTTGCGAAGGGTCACGGTGTTTTCGGGCGAGATTTCGGCCCTGAAATCGGGAAGCGCGTTGAGTGCTTCGCGCAAAGGGGCGATATTTTTCCACTCCATCCATTTCATCCGCTCCGCACGTATCGCATTTAAATCCATTCTCTCTCCTCTCCCGACCTGTGAGCTTTTTCATCTCCAAAGCCCCGAAATTTTAGCCATATTAGGCTAAAATGACCCTATGCGTATCGAAAAAAAAGCTACCCTCGTTTCTACCACCGTCGCCTTTTTGCTGGTCACGTTCAAACTGACCGTCGGCATTATCAGCGGCTCGGTCGCCGTTTTGGCCTCTGCGATCGACTCTCTGCTCGATATGGTCGTTTCGACGTTCAACTATTATGCCCTCCATAACGCCGAAAAACAGCCGGATGAATATTTCAATTTCGGACGTCGCAAACTCGAACCCCTGGCCGCAGTCGTGGAAGGGACCGTCATCAGCCTCTCGGCCCTGTTCATCCTCTACGAAGCGATCTCCAAGCTCGTTCAGGGAAGCCCCATCGAGCATCTGGACCTCTCGATCGGGGTCATGGTCGTCTCCATCGTCGTCACGGCCGCGTTGGTGATCTTTTTGCACTTCGTTGCCAAAAAAACGGGCAACATGGTGATCGAGGCCGATGCCCTCCATTACAAGACCGACCTCTTCAGCAACGCGGCGGTTCTGATCTCTCTGGCCCTCATACACTTTACCGATTACACCTTTATTGATCCCCTGCTCGGTATCGGAATCGCCGTTTACATGATCTATTCGGCGTTCCCTCTCATCCGGGAAGGGATATTGATGCTGCTGGATGCGGCGCTCGACGCCGACAGTGTCGAAAAGATCCATACCCTTTTAAGAAATCAGCACGACATCAGCGGCTACCATGATCTGCGCACCCGCCGTTCGGGATCGGAAATCTACATGAGCGTCCATATCGTATTCAGTATCAGCACGTCGCTCTACGATGCCCATAAGGTAGGAGACCGTGTCGAACTCGCACTCAAGAAACTTTTCCCCGACGCCAACGTACATGCACTGATCCATCTTGATCCCTACGACGATTCTGAAGGGGAATATATAGACTGAGGCTCTGAGGAAAGTGTTATTTTCCATAATATAGAATGATGAAAATAATAACAAAAGGAAATGCAAAATGAAATTTTTTCCCTTCGCTATCGCGCTTGCCGCTTCTTCGTTTCTCTGTGCCGCCGGTTTAAACGACGATCAACGGATCGCAAAAGGTGCCGCGGCCTCTTCGGCTCTACTCCAGAAACTGGGCGGAGAAGTCAAAAAAAACATGGAAGCCTCCGGTCCGGTCAAAACGCTCGAATTTTGTTCGATGAACGCCCTCCCCATGACCGAGCAGGTAGGTAAAGAGCACGGAACGAAGATCCAGCGCCTCAGCCTCAAAAACCGCAATCCGCTCAACGCCGCGACCGGCGAGGACAAAGCGTTGCTCGAGCAATGGGAAACGATGCTCAAAAACGGCCAAAGCCTTCCAAGCCATGAACTGAAAAAACTTTCGTCCTCTCAAAGTGCCTATTACAAACCGATTCTCATCAACAATGAAGCGTGTCTGAAATGCCACGGCGACATCGCTTCGGGATCCCCTCTGGGAAAAGCGATTGCGACAACCTATCCCGAAGATAAAGCGCTGGGGTATAAAATGGGGGATTTAAGGGGAATGGTAAAGGTAGAGATTTCCGAATAAGCGGAGCCTCTGCCCCGCCGTATCGGCGTTTAACGCGCGTATTCCACGACGCGGCTTTCGCGGATGACATTGACTTTGATTTCGCCGGGAAACTGCACCTTCTGGGCGATCTCTTCGGCGATCTCGCGGGCGATCAGCGCACTTTCGTCGTCATTGACGCTTTGGGCGTTGACGATGACGCGCACTTCGCGCCCCGCATTGATAGCATAGGCCTGCTTGACCCCCTCTTTGCGGGTCGCGATCTCTTCGATTTCGCTCACGCGCCGCAGAAAACTCTCCAGCACTTCGCGCCGCGCGCCCGGACGGGCTGCGGAAAGGGTATCGGCCGCACACACGGCGGCGCACTCGATGCTTTTGATCTCTTCGAAGCCGTGATGCGCGTAAATCGCGTTGATCACGACGGGATCTTCATTGTATTTTCGGCAGAGTTCGACGCCGATGTCGACGTGATTTCCCCCGCTCTCCTGGGTCAGTGCCTTGCCGATGTCGTGCAGCAGTCCGGCACGTCGGGCGAGTTTGACGTCGCCTCCCATCTCTGAGGCCATGATACCCGCCAGATGGGCGACTTCCAGGGTATGTGCCAATGCGTTCTGGCCGTAGCTTGAACGGTATTTAAGCCGTCCGACGAGTTTGACCAGCTCGTGGTGAATCCCGCTTAGCCCCAGTTCGAAGACGATGTCTTCCCCTTCGCGCAGCATCGCTTCTTCAAACTCTTCGCACACCTTTTGGTACACCTCTTCGATCCGGGCAGGCTGTATACGTCCGTCCTGAATCAGCAACTCGACCGTCCGTACCGCGACCGCGCGGCGATAGAGGTTGAACGAGCTGACAATGATCGCGTTGGGGGTCTCGTCGATAATGATATCGACCCCGGTCACCATTTCGAGGGTCTTGATATTGCGTCCCTCTTTGCCGATAATGCGCCCTTTGAGCTCATCGTCATCGAGATGGATCACGCTGATGAGCCGCTCGGCCGCAAATTCGCCCGCAAAACGGGACGTCGCCTGCGCGAGAATGTAATCGGCTTTGCGTTTGATCTGTTCTTTGGACTGCTCTTCGAGCAGCCGCATTTCACGCGCAAGGGCGAGACGTTCTTTGTCCCGCACCTGTTCGATAAGGATCGCCTTGGCCTCCTGCGCGGAGAGTCCCGCGCGTTGTTCCACGATCACCTGCATCTGGTCAATTTTGCGGCGATAGTCTTCTTTTAATTTCTCCAAAGACCGCTCGTTGCGTTCGAGATTCAAACGGCGGTTTTCGATTGCCGAGCGCTGCGATGAAAGCTTCTCTTCTTCGCTTTTGCGGAAACGTTCGAACGTTTTCTCCTGATCGAGAATCTTTTGTTCGCGCTCTGCGAACTCTTTTTTAACCTGTTCGTACGTTTCGTCGTACCGCTTCTGAGCCTCTTTTTCGATCTCGCGCGAACGGATCGAAGCGCGTTCGAGGACGATCTGCGCTTCGTTTTCGATCGCTTTGGCCTTTGCCTTGGCCTGTTCGAGATACAAATCAAAATGGGCGGCGGAAATCTTTTTCGAAATTAAAAAGCCGACTACACCGCTGGCGACGGCAATGCCGCCTCCGGCGAGTAGTTCGTTCAACATGGGTTTTCCTCATACTATAGGCCCCGCGCGGGGTAATCAACAAATCAGACCGCACATCATAATCGTCACATAAAAATCTGTTTGTCAAACATTCGCAGGACTGGATAAAAATCGTAAACGGTCTGGCTTTAAGGGTCGGGAAAAATCGATCATACATCCCTTTGCCAAAACCGATCCGGCCCAGCGAGGCGTCTACCCCTATAGCGGGGACGATAGCTACATCTATTAAATCTGTTTTTCGATAACTGTCCCGAGGCTCGTAAATCCCGAAAGCTTTACGTTCCAACGGTAATCTCAATGGTACCATCTTGAAACTGACGCCATCCATAAACGGGAGATATACTTTTCCTCTGCGGCGTGCGGCGGCAACCGTCTTACGGATGTCGGCCTCAAACTCCATGGGCCAGTAGGCCAGGACGCTTCGGGGGGCAAGCTCAGAGAGCACCCGATCAAGCGTCCTCCGTACCCTCGCGTCGCGCATCGTTTTGGTCGCGGGACTGGCACTTTTAAGTCGTTTGCTGCAAACGCTTCGGAACTCGCTTTTGGTCACTTTTTACCTTTGCTTCGTTATAATCAGCCTAATTTTATCCAATTCCAAAAGGGACCGAGATGCGTTTTTCACTCTTTTTTACCTCTTTGATCTCTATAACCCTCCTGTTTCAGGGATGCGGCGACGATTCGGCCGAAGACGCGATGGTCTCGACCGCCACGTTCAACCTGATGGACACGCAGGGAAAAGCCTATACCGTCGAAAAACGGGGAACCAATTTCACCCTCAGCACCGGAAAAGACAAAGTCGTCCTTTTCGATATTTTTGCCACCTGGTGCCCCCCCTGCCAGGCCGAAGTGAAACATCTGGGCAATCTCCAGAAAAAATACGGTGAGGATCTGATCATCATGGGGATCACGATCGAAGACGACAAAAGCAACGCCGAACTCGAAGCGTTCCGCGAAAAGTACAAAGGGGGAGACTACCTCATCAGCAACAAAGCCGATAACAAAGAACTTGCCCGCGCCATCGCATCGACCATCGGGGTCGGCCAGCAGTTTCCGATACCGCTCATGGTGCTCTACAAAAACGGCGAATACGTGACCCACTACGCCGGCGCGACCCATGAAGAGATCATCGACCATGACATCGCCGAAGCACTGGAGCGTTAAGAATGTTCGGATTTATCAAAAAAGGACTTCAGAAAACGGTCGACGCGATCGCGGCGGTACTCCCCGAAAAAAAAGCGGCCGTTTCCAAAGATGAGCTCGAAAGCATCCTCCTCGAAGCCGATGTCGAATACGATCTCGTCGAAATCATTCTCCGCGAACTTTACCAGGAAAACGTGACGCGCGAGCAACTCGAGTCGAAACTCCTCGCGACCCTGGCATTCGCCCAGAACACCCTCCCCGACAACCCCGACAAACCGACCGTCACCATCATTATCGGCGTCAACGGGGCCGGGAAAACGACGACGATCGCCAAACTGGCCCAACGCCACCTCAACAACGGCGAACGGGTCATCCTGGGTGCGGGAGACACCTTCCGCGCCGCCGCGATCGAACAGCTCACCCGCTGGGCCGACAAACTCGAAATCCCCATCGTCTCTTCGCGCCAGGGGCATGATCCCAGCGCCGTGGCGTACGATACGATCGAATCGGCCAAAGCGCGGGGGTTTGAGCAGGTCATCATCGATACCGCCGGACGCCTCCACACCCAGACGAATCTGGGGAACGAACTCAAAAAAATCGTCCGCATCTGCGACAAGGCCCATCCCGGATCGCCCCACCGCAAAATCCTCATTCTCGACGGGACACAGGGGAGTTCCGCGATCGCCCAGGCCAAAGCGTTCAACGAGATGGTGGGTGTTGATGGGATCATCATCACCAAGCTCGACGGAACGGCGAAGGGGGGATCGGTTTTCAGTATCGCGTACGCCCTCAAACTCCCGATCCTCTACATCGGCGTCGGGGAGAGTGCGGAACATCTCATCCCGTTTGACAAATACGAATTCGTCGACGGTATCCTCGACGCGATTTTCGGCGAGAAAGCCGCCTGATCATGGCCAAAAAGAAAACGACCCTCTTCGAATGCCAGCACTGCGGCTTCACCACCCCCAAATGGATGGGCAAATGCACCAACTGCGGCGGCTGGGACAGTTTTATCGAGCTGAACGAACAGCAGCAGGAGATCATCAAACTCACCTCATCATCTCCCGCAGCCGGAGCCAAGGCCAAAGAGATCACGAGTATCGTCGAAGAGACGACCGAGCGTTACAGCAGCGATGACAGCGAACTCGACATGGTTCTCGGCGGCGGAATCGTCCCGGGGTCACTTGTCCTGATCGGAGGGAGTCCCGGGGTGGGAAAATCGACCCTGCTCCTCAAAATCGGCTCCAACCTAGCACGCCAGAACCGTAACGTCCTCTACGTCACGGGCGAGGAGAGCGAAGGACAGGTCAAACTGCGGGCCAACCGCCTCGGGGCCAACGTCGACCACCTCTACCTCCTCAGCGAAATCCGCCTCGAACAGGTTCTGGGCGAACTGCACGAACGCGCGTACGAATGCATCATCGTCGACTCGATCCAGACCCTTTATTCCGAGACGATCCCCTCCGCACCCGGATCGGTGACGCAGGTACGCCAGATCACGTTTGACCTGATGCGCATTGCCAAAGAGCGCAAAATCGCCATCTTCATCATCGGGCACATCACCAAAGAGGGTTCGATCGCCGGCCCGAGGGTACTGGAGCACATGGTGGACGTGGTCTTGTATTTCGAAGGGGACAGCGGTCACGAACTGCGGATCCTGCGCGGGTTCAAAAACCGTTTCGGCCCCACCAGCGAAATCGGCGTATTCGAAATGCGCGGCGAAGGGCTCGTTTCGGCCAAAGACCTCTCCTCGCGTTTTTTCAACCGCTCCAAATCCCAAAGCGGCTCGGCACTGACCGTCATTATGGAGGGTTCCCGCCCCATCGTGCTGGAAGTGCAGGCGCTGGTGAGCGACACCCACGCACCCAATCCCAAACGTCAGGCGACGGGGTTCGAAACCAACCGTCTCAACATGCTCCTGGCCCTGCTGGAGCGCAAACTCGAACTGCCGCTCAACAGTTACGACGTCTTCGTCAACATCACGGGCGGCATCAAAATCACCGAAACGTCCGCCGATCTCGCGATTCTCGCCGCCATCATCAGCAGCTTCCGCAACCGCTCCATCTCCAAAGAGACCGTTTTTATCGGCGAAGTCTCGCTCGTCGGGGATATCCGCGAAGTGTACCAACTCGACCAGCGGCTCAAAGAAGCGGCTTCCCAACAGATCACCAAAGCGCTCATCCCCAAAAAACCGCTCGAAAAAAGCAGCGTCAAATGCTACGAAATCGACGAAGTGAGTAAACTGCTGGAGTGGTTTTAAAGGTAGATTCGAGTATAATTTCCAACCCATAACCTGAGGAGAATCAACATGCCTATGTGTTCCATTTTTGCCGATCATAAATCCGAAGAGCGCTATTCCAAGCTCTCGCTCGCCTATACGACCGACGAAGAACGCCAACTGATCGAAGAGACGATCGAGGCGTGTACTCCCTTGTGCTCAATCCAGCCGACCATTTACGGCGGTGCCGTCACCGGCGGAAAACGGATGATCACGATCGAATACCATGACGACTGCGACCGCGAAGGGGGCAACGTGTTCGAAGCGATCATCAAAAAACTGGGAATAGAGGAATGTCATTGACCATCAACCCCTCGGATCTGAGTGTCCAGCGTCTTAAAGAGTTCGCCGAAGGGAACGAAACCTTCCAGAAAACCTACTTCCGCAAGAATGAAGCGCAACTGCTCAAACTTGCAAAAGAAGGTCAAAACCCCAAGACCCTTTTCATCGGATGTTCGGATTCACGGGTCATTCCCGACCTGATCGTCCAGTCCAATCCCGGCGATTTATTCGTTATCCGAAACGTCGGAAACTTCGTCGCTCCCTACAAACCCGACGAGGATTTTCACTCGACCGCGGCGGGAATCGAATACGCCGTGAACGTCCTGGGAGTCTCCGAGATCATCATCTGCGGACATTCTCACTGCGGGGCGATCGAATCGCTGTACAAAACGACGTGCGATACGTCGATGGTCCATACGGCCAAATGGCTGACTCTGGGAGAAAAAGCCAAATCGATGGCATTGATCGCACTGGGAGACAACGCCCCTAAGGACAATCTCCTGCGGACAACCGAGCAACTCTCGATCATCACCCAGATCGAAAACCTTCTCACCTACCCTTACGTCAAAAAACTGGTGGACTCGGATAAACTGTTCATCCACGGGTGGTACTACGATATCGAAACCGGAACGATCGATTACTACGATCCCGATTCCTACCAGTTCCGACCGCTCAGCGATCTCGCCGAATAATCCGTTCTTTTTCCGTCCCTTTGCGGGACGCTCTTTTTACCAATCCAGAAACAAAAACAGCGCCGAGAGAAAATAGTTCGCGACGAAAATCGCCACCGCCGAATAGACGACCGCATAGATCGTCGACTCTCCGACCCCTCTGGCTCCGCCTGTTGTATGGTAGCCGATGTAGCTGCCGATGGCACTGACGATGTAGCCGAAAACGGCGGCTTTGATGACGCCGGTCATGATGTCGTCGAATTCTCCCAGCCGCATCAGCGTATCCTGGTAAACGACCGGATTGATCCCCAAAACTCCCGTCGAAATCAGATAACCGGCACCTATGGCGATGAAATCGAACCAGACGACCAGCAGGGGAAGCGAAATGATCGTCGCTACGATGCGCGGAGAGATCAGGTACTCTTTGGAATCGACCCCCAGGATGTCGATTGCGTCGATCTGTTCGCTCACCCGCATCGTCCCCAGTTCCGCCGCCATCGCGCTGATGGAGCGCGAAATCAGCATCAAGGCCGCGAACACGGGCCCCAGTTCGCGCGTAATCGAAAAATAGACGGTATAGCCGATAAAATTTTCGGCGCCGAACTGGTGGAACCCGTTGTAAAGCTGTATCGCCAGCACCATTCCGGTAAAAACGGCGGTCAGCGTAATAACCCCCATACACCCCATCCCGATAACTTCGATCTGGGTCAGAAAAATTTTGGGGCGGCGCAGTACGTACGGAAAGAGTGCAAAAAGTCTGACCTGGAACAGAATAAACGCCCCGAATCTCTCAATCGTGTCGAAAAAACGGACGAACGGACGGCCGACGTAACCCAATAGCCTCTCTATCATTGCACTATTCCTTGTTTTAATCGGGTAAGTTTACTCCAAGAAAGCCTAAAATTCAAAAGTTTCTCGCTACAATATCCATTATCTTACCAAACAACCGGAGCAACGGATGGCTGAAAAAGAAGAAGAACAGACCGCAGAAGGCGGAGAAAAGAAAAAATCGAACCTGCTGCTGATCATTATCATCATCGTACTGGTGCTCGTACTGGCGATCGGCGGGGCCATTGCATTTTTGATGATGGGTAACGATGATGCGGCGGGCGAAGCGGCTCACGGAGCCAAAAAAGAAGCCGCGGCCGCGCCGCATGCCGACGAAGCCGAAAGCGAAGCGGGCCCTTCGGATTCTTCCCTGACCGAAGTGGGACTGATGTACCCGCTTGACGTTTTCACGGTCAATCTCCTTTCCGAAAGCGGACGCCGTTATCTGAAAGTCGAGATCAACCTTGAAATCGAGGGGGAAGAACTTAGCCCTGAACTCGATACGAAAAAACCGATTTTCCGCGATATCATTATCCGGATTCTCTCTTCCAAATCGCTCGAAGAAATTTCGACGATCAAAGGAAAAGAGAAACTCAAAGAACAGATCGTCGACGAGATCAACATGCGTCTTAAAGACGGTAAAGTCAAAAACGTCTACTTCACCGATTTCGTGGTGCAATGATCGGAATCGACCTGGTCAAAACGCAGAGGATGGAACGGCTACTGGGCCGTTTCGGCGAACGGGGGCTTTCCCGTTTCCTCTCCCCCGATGAAATTCTCCTCGTCAAAAACCACCGTAACGCCGCCGGGTTCTGGGCCGCCAAGGAAGCATGCGCCAAAGCGCTCGGATGCGGCATCGGGGCCGAGTGCGGATTTCACGATATCATCCTCTCCAAAAACCCCAAAGGTGCACCGCTGATCGATCTGTCCGAACGGGTCAAAACGGCGTTCGCTATCGAAAATCTCAGCGTCTCGATCACCCATGACGGCGACTACGCGATCGCCGTCGTCGCCCTTGAACGGCACAGGGCTTAACCCTTCTCTTATCGCCTCTGGGTTATGATTTTAGCATCATTACGAGGAATCCCATGAACGCCATTACCGTCACCAAAAACGCCGCCCGATCCTTACGCAATTTCTTTTGCTGGGTTTACAGCAACGAACTGATCGCCCCGGACGATATTGCCGATGGAGAGATCGTCGATATCCTTGCACCCGATGGGACATTTCTCGCGCGGGGGTATCTCAACCGCAAAAGCACGATTTCGGTACGGGTCCTCGCGTTTGAGCGCCGAGAGATCGACGCTTCGTTTTTCGAAGAACGGATCCGGTCGGCCTACGTCAAACGCAAGGCCATAGCCGGATGCGCCGACGCTTACCGCGTCGTCCACTCCGAAGCCGATTTTTTCCCGGGTCTCATCGTCGACAGCTACAACGGCTATCTTGCGATTCAGATCAACACCCTGGGAATGGAACGGCTGCGCGCCCCGATCATCGATGCCCTCCGAAAGGTCCTCAATCCCATCGGCATCATTGACAAATCCGATGCCAAAGTACGCGCCAAAGAGGGACTCGAGACCCGTAACGGCGTCATTTCCGGTACGGTTCCCGAAACCGTTACGATCACTGAAAACGGGATCAAATTCAGCGTCAACCTTCACGAAGGGCAAAAAACGGGCTTCTACCTCGACCAGCGCCGTAACCGTCGTATCAGTGCGGAATATGTCGGCGAGGGGATGCGTGTTTTGGATGTTTTCTGCAATGCCGGAGGTTTCGGTCTCTACGCCCTGCGCAACGGTGCCGACGTCCGGTTTGTCGATCTCTCCGAACATGCCCTGACGCAAGTCCGGCACAACCTCGAACTCAACGGTTTTCCAGAGTGCGACATCATCCGCCAGGACGCTTTCGATTTCCTGACCCTCGAAAAAACAACGCCGAACCGCTATGACGCGGTTTTCCTCGACCCTCCCCCGTTTGCCAAAACGAAAAAAGAGGCCGAGGGGGCAATCAAGGGGTTCAAATTTCTTTTTTCGGCGGGCCTGTCGTTGACCAAACCGGGGGGGATCGTCGCACTCTACTCCTGCTCGCACCATATCGGAGAAGACGCCCTCCTCGAGATCGCCCGCGAAGCTTCCGCCAAGGCGGGGGTCCCGTTGGAGGTTCTGGAGCTTCAGCGCGCAGACAATGATCATCCCTACATTCTCAATATCCCGAATTCCGCCTATCTCAGCGGAATCATCGTTCGTAAAACCGTATTATAGGAGTCATGATGGAACAACTCGTAACCGTACAAAAATACGCCGCAATGCACCGCCTGAGCATCCATACCGTCATCAAAAAGACGATGAACGGTGAGCTCAAAAGCGTCGAAAAAGAAGAAGACGGCAAAAAAACGACCTACATTCTCCTCTCATCCCAGCCCCATGCCCCGGTTCAAGTGTCCGAGTCTCCCGCACCCTCCGATCCTGTCGACGAAGAAATCGATTATAAAAAAGCGTACGAAGACCTTCACACCGAATACCTGATTCTCAAAACGCGCTACGAAAAACTTCTTGCCGCTTCCTCTCACTCCGGGCACTAAGTCTCAGGAGGGGGTGCGTTCATTCCTCTGCATCGTATCGATGTAGCCGCATACGTCCGTATTGTCGTTACAGGGAGGGTTCGAAGCGCTTTTTTCGAAATCGGCCAGATTGGCCGAAACGAAATTCCAGTTGACCCGTTTCCACCACCCTTCCAGATAGTCGGGACGCGCATTGCGGTAGTCGATGTAATAGGCGTGTTCCCATACGTCGCAGGTCAGAAGCGGTGTTTCTCCCTGTCGTAGGGGGGTATCGGCGTTGGAGGTCGTCCGCAGCTCGAGCCGCCCCTCCTTGGTCACCACCAGCCAGGTCCATCCCGATCCGAACAGCCCTATCGCCGCATTCACAAAAGCCTCTTTGAAACGCTCGGCCGATCCGAAATCGCGTTCGATCAACGCGCTCAGACGTGCCGAGGGTTCGGTCACGGAACCGCTCAGCCCTTTCCAGTAAAAATCGTGGTTGTATACCTGTGCGGCATTGTTGAATACAGGACCTGTGGCATTTTGAATAATCTGTTCGAGATTCATCGATTCGTATTCGGTGCCGGCGATAAGGGCATTGAGCTTGTTGACGTACGCGGCATGGTGCTTACCGTAATGGTATGAAAGCGTTTCGGCGGAAATAGAAGGTTCGAGCGACGAAGGCTCGAAAGGGAGTTTCATCAATTCGTGAAGCATGGGAAACCTCCTGAAACGAAAGTATCATCCATCATCTTAGCCTACGAGGCTGAAAGAATCCCAACGCCGTTTCGATCCGAGGCAAGCTTCAGGCAAGGTTCAGCGGTACGGTCCGCTTCATCCCCCGCCGACAAAATCGAGCAGTTCGACCGCATCCCCTTCGTGCAAAACGGCGCTGTTCCACCCGTCTTGCTTCACGATCTGCATGTTCACCGCCGCAGCCATCACTTTGGCCTCGATGCCGAGCGAACGGATCAGTTCCAAAAGGGTCGTATTTTCGGAAAACTCACGGGTTTCGCCGTTTACTTTGATGTGCATACTCTCTCCTACATCGACATTTTTATGAGTTGGGCGATCTGGAAAAACTCCTTGGCGATCGCGAAATCGTACGCCGTTGCCCCGTCGTTGTTTTTAAGATGGGGATCGGCTTTGGCTTTAAGGAGAAAATCGACGATTTTCTCATTCCCGCTGAACGCCGCCTGGTGCAGGGGGGTGATGCCGTCTTTGTTGGCCAGATTCACGTCCGCGCCGCGCAGGACGACGAACGTCACGAGGTCGAGGTCTTTTTTCTTGACCGCCAGGATGAGCGGCGTGTTGCCGTTGTTATCCTGAAAATTGATATCGGCTCCGCATTCGAGCAGGTAGGCGGCCATTTTGGTGTCTGAGAGCTTGATCGCAACGTGCAGGGCACTCAGCCCCGCGGCATTGGCTTCGTCGACCTTGTGTCCCGCCCGGATATGGCGTTCCATCGACTGCCGGTCTCCATCGAACGCCGCATCGTGCAGCACACCCGCGCCGGCGGATGCCGCTAGCACGAAAAACGGGATCATCCACCGCATCATCGTTTCTTATTCCTTTACGAACCGTATCATTTTGAACCGTTCCCCCATCAGCGAAGGGGTAATGAGTATTTTGGCTTTTTCGAGCTCTTGTTTGTAGATCGCTTCGCCGGCGCGTTCCTTGAGGATCGCAAGCAGATCGAGAATCCCCATCTCCACGAGCGCCACAAGCTGCGTCGCGTACTGGGCGCAAACGACGCCTTCGTTTTCAAACGCCTCTTTTACGTGGGTGAAATTGACGTCGTAGGTGATGTCGCTTCGGCCGAACGCTTCATTCATGTCGAGCGCTTCGTCAAAGAGCGGGTAGACCTGGTGTTCACGATAGACGCGGATCGAAAAATCGCTTCGCGCCTGCAATTCGCCGTAATCGAAACTGACGAATTCGAAACGTTCCGCCGCCTTGCGCATCGCCTGAGCAAACGACTCGTATCCTCGCGCAATTTCGCCCCGATCCTGCTTATATTTTTCGGCCAGCTCCGTTATTTCAGGATCGTCGATGTCGAAGAGGACTTTCCCCTCTTCGACGCGGCCCGTTTTCCCTTTGTAAAACAATTCGCAGGGAAACGCGTCGAAAATCTCGTTCGCGACGAAAAAGGCGCACCGTTCGGAGACTTCCGTCAAATCGCCGTAGTGTTCGAGCTTCACCGCGTTGCCGAACGATTCGTCGAAATAATTTTGCTGCGCCGTTCGAAGCGCTTCGAACCGTTCGACGATTCCGAACCGAAGCGTCTGCAGAAGCTGCGGACGCAGCGTATGGATGAATTCGATGATATCGGCGAGGAGGTAGCCGTGATGGGCGCCGATTTCACAGATCAGCGCGTCGCTTCGCAAAAACCCCTCGTCGATGCGTCGGACGATGTGATTGGCGATCGTTCCCCCGAAGAACTTGGAGGTACTCACCGCCGTATAGAAATCCCCTTTTTTGCCGATCGGGCGGTACGAGGCGTAATACCCCTCTTCTCCATACAGCCACTCTTGCATATAGTCGCTAAAACGCACGAATAGCCTTAGAGGGACGCCATCGCTTTTTCAAGACGCGCGAACCCTTCGTCAATGTCCGCTTTGGTGATCGTCAGCGGCGGCAGGAAACGGAGGGTATTGCGTCCGGCTTTGAGGACGAGTACCCCCGCCTCACGCGCGGCGTTGATGATTTTGGAAAGGGTGTCCCCGTCGGCCACTCTAAGCCCCCGCATCATGCCAAGTCCCACGTGTTCGAGGAAAATGGCCGGATGAGCGGCGGCAAAGCGGGCCAGCGACTCTTCGAAATAGATCAGCATATGATCAAGTTCCCCGCTTTGCTTGAGTTCGGAGAGGATGTCGAGCACCTCGTTCGCCGCTGCGGTGGAGAGATAATTGCCGCCGAACGTCGAGCCGTGGTCGCCGGGGGCGAAAATATCTTTTTTGCTCGTCATCACCACGCCGATCGGTACGCCCCCGCCCAGCCCTTTGGCCAGTGTGATCACGTCGGGTTCGATTCCGTAGAGGTTCGACGCCAGAAACTCGCCCGTGCGGTAAATACCCGTCTGCACTTCGTCGACCATCAGCAGTATATCGCGCGATTTGAGCAGCGCGGCCAGTGCCTGGACTTTCTGGCGATCCTGCGGTTGCACGCCCCCTTCCCCCTGCACCAGTTCGATCATGACCGCGACGGTATGATCGTCCAGCAACGATTCGATCTCATCGATGTTTTTGGCATACACGAAACCGTCGGGAAACGGCCCGAAATAGTTGTGCATCGATTCCTGACCCGTCGCTTTGAGCGCCGTGATCGTCCGGCCGTGGAACGAATGCTGCAGCGTGATGATTTTGTACCGTTTGGGCTGACCGTTTTCCTCACCGTATTTGCGGGCAATTTTGATCGCCCCCTCGTTCGCCTCGGCACCGCTGTTTCCGAAAAAACATTTCATGTCGTATCCGCTTTGCTCGACGATCCGGCGGGCACATTCGGCCTGCGGTTCGATCAGGTAAAGGTTCGAGACATGGATGATCCGCGACGCCTGCTCGCAGATCGCTTTGGTAAGGCGGTCATTGCCGTGGCCGACGCTGCATACCGCGATCCCCGCGGCAAAATCGACGTATTCTTTCCCTTCACTGTCGACGAGGAGGGCATTCATCCCTTTCACAAAACTGACGTTCTGGCGCCCATAGGTGGGCAATACATAATTTTCAAAATTTTTTGTCATAACGTTTCAACCTTTAGTGTGTGTTCTTGATAGACGGCGCATTCCCCCTCGTAGCTCAACCACGCGGGCGTCAGGACGTTCACATCGGGTGTCCCCGAATAAATCAGGACGCAATCTTTCCGAAGCCGCCCGTCCCACGCGACTTCCATTTCGACGCTCCCCGAGGGGGAGGAGAGACGAACCCGCCTCCCCTCTTCGAACCCCGCATCGGGATGGAAAAAAGCGGCCGATTCGCGGTAGAACTGCGAATTGAGCCCTTTGGGATGCTTGGGGGTGATGAGATGAAACCCTTCCCTTTCCTCGAGCCTCGCCTCAACCTCGTCGGGAAAAACGAATTCCCCCTCTTCAAACCCCTCCGAATACGGGATATCGGGGATGGAGGAGCGGTATGTCACCCCTTCGCGTTCGATTGCCTGATCGCGGAAATGCTCCAGATACTCCTCTTCCCCCAGAAGGGGAAAGCCGAATGTATCGCACAGCCTTCGGGCCACTTCATACTCGCCGATCCCGATATCGCTTTGGTGGATTTTGCGCATCTCCTGCAGCGTGTAGTCTCCGTACGAACTGCGGAAATCGTTTTTTTCGAGAAAATTCTTTGCCGGAATCACCAGATCCGAAGCGCGGGAAGTTTCGTTTTCGTACAACCCGAAATAGACACGAAACCCCGCCTGTGAAAACGATTGGCGTACCCGGTTGGAGTCGGGCATCTGGGCAAGGGGGTTCGCCCCCTGAACGAAAACGCAATTATACTTCGAAAAATCGACGGTAGGCTTCGAAACCTTTTTGGCAATGCTCCGAAACGGGGAATCGATCCCTACCGATGAATCCCCCAGAAAGCTGACGCCGCATCCCTCTTTGCCGAACAGCCCCATCACCGCCCCAAACGCGTCAATGGCACGAAGCACCTCGGCGCCGTTTCGGTATTTCTGCACCCCGGCACCGACGAGAATCGCCGTTCTTTTCCCCTGAATGAGTGAGAGCATATCGCCGATCTGCCCCAGGGATACATCAATCGCATCGAGGGTCGCCTTGATACGGATGCTTTGGGTAAGTTCGTAAAACTCCTCGACGTCGCCCGCATGTTCTTCCAGCCATTCCCGGTCGTGAGAACCTTCGATGATCGCGAAACGGCTCAGCAGCAGTGCCAGGTGCAAATCGCCCCGTGGCTTGATTTTTATGTGCAGATCGGCTTTCCGGGCCAGTTCCGTCTCGACCGGATCGATCACGATCAGCGTCTTGGCGTTCAAAAACGGCAAAAGATGCGAATGGGTCGCATGAGGATTGCGTCCCCACACGACCACCGCTTCGGCATGTGCGATCATCTGGGGGGAAAGGACGTAGTTGCGTCCGCGTCCCGTTTCGATACCGGCAGCACCGGCACCGTCGCACAGCGATCCGGAGGTACCGACCGCGTCGTAGTGGGCAAAAAAATGTTCGACGCTGCGCTGCATCAGAGCCACATTGCCGCTTCCTCGGTAATAGAGCACTTCGCGCGGTTTGCTCTCCTCAAGCCGCTTTTCCAACGCCCTCAGAGCTTCGTCCATGCTCACTTCCCGGCCGTGAAGGCGGGGGGCGGGAATTCGGGGATACTCGCCGTAATGGTTGAGATTCGGGCACAGGTATCCGCGGGTGATCGGATGGGTCTTATCCCCTTTGGGCATCCCGTTTTCATCAATAACGATTCGACAGGCGTCGTAACAATCCAGAGGACAGGCGGTCGTTTTCATCTTTCAGGGTTCCCGGCATGGCGCGCCGCGACGGCACGCTGCGTTCTTCTTTCACAGGGATTTGAGCGTATTTTACACTGCCCCCCCTTGCATTAAGTAAAAAAAAACGATGAATTTCGATATGATTAAGGGATTAAAAACAAATGGGGAAATAATGTCTCTTTTAGAACATGTCGATGCCGCAACCAACCTGGCAAAAAACAACGAAGTCCAACTGCTCGTTTTTAAAATCGACGATGCGCCCGAATCGCCCTATTATGCGATCAATGTATTCAAAACGCGTGAAGTCGTCGAAGCCAAACGCCATTACCTCACGCAGATCCCCGGGGCCCATCCGCTGCTGGAAGGGACGATCGTTCTGCGCGAGCTTCAGATTCCGATTCTCAACCTGCCCAAATGGCTGGACGTCGAACTGAGCGAAGAAAAACGCAAAGCATCTAATCTCCTGATCTGCGACTTCAACGGCATTATCATCGGCATCCGGATCATGTACGCCTACCGCGTCGTCAAAAAGAACTGGAACGAAATGCACGCCCCGGACAGCTACCGGATGGGAGAAGACGGTCTTGTCATCAATGACACCCGCCTCGACGACGGCAGCCTGTGCCTCGTACTCGATTACGAAAAGCTTCTCGCCGATGTCATCCCCCAGGCGATGGTCAACGTCGACCAGGCCGCGGCAAGCATCAAAAACCTCCCGCTTCCCGAAAAACTCAAACACGGCACGGTTCTCATCGCCGAAGATTCCAAAACGGCGCAGCGGCATCTCCGCCAGATTTTCGAACACGCCCACGTCGGCTATCAGATCTTCAACAACGGAAAAGACCTGGTCAACTACATTGCCAAACACCCCGACCCTTCATCCATTCCGGCGATCATTACCGATATCGAAATGCCCGAAATGTCAGGGTTCACGGTCATCCAAAGACTCAAGGGCAACCCTTCGACCAAGGCGATCCCCATCATCGTCAACAGCTCCATGACGGGTGAAAACAACAAACGCGAAGCGGCAAGTCTCGGAGCCGACGGCTTTATCGACAAAACCAAAAGCGAAAACATTCTCAGCCTCATCATCGAAAAAATGGGACCGTCAAAAAACAATCTTCTCCCCCGCTAAGGGCGGGCCCCTCTTCCTCGCTTTTCAAATGCATTGCTATTGTATTGCCCGGTTTTAAGTACGGAGAGATCCGCAGGCGTCAAGCCGGCTACACTGCCGATGGAAATATTGTACGGAAAGAAAACAGTGGATGATCGGGGAGAGGAACTCCCCCCTAATGTGAAACAGTGAAGCGGATTATTTGAAAAGAGCAATCATGACACCCGCGGCAACCGCCGAACCGATAACACCGGCTACGTTCGGTCCCATCGCGTGCATGAGAAGCATATTCGTAGGATCTTCTTTCATACCCTCTTTGTGTGAAACACGTGCCGCCATCGGTACGGCGGAAACACCGGCCGAACCGATCAGCGGATTGATTTTCTCTTTGCTGAAAAGGTTCATGAATTTCGCCATCAGAACCCCGGCGGCCGTCCCTGCGGAGAAGGCCAACAAACCGAGCATCAAAATCGCCAGCGTATCGACAACCAGGAACTGATCGGAGGCCAGTTTGGACCCGACGCCCAGCCCGAGGAAAATCGTAACGATGTTGATCAGGGCGTTTTGCATCGTGTCGCTCAGACGATCGACCACTCCGGTCTCTTTAAAGAAATTACCGAGCGCAAACGCACCGACCAGCGGAGCGGCATCCGGAAGAATCAACACGACCAGCATCAACACGATAATCGGGAAAATCAGCTTTTCCAGACGCGTCACGTGACGCAATGTTTTCATTTTGATTTTACGCTCTTCGGGAGTCGTCAACGCACGCATAATCGGAGGCTGGATGATCGGTACCAGGGCCATGTACGAATACGATGCGACCGCGATTGCCCCGAGCAGTTCCGGTGCCAAAGCCGAAGCGATAAAGATCGACGTCGGGCCGTCGGCTCCGCCGATGATACTGATCGCCGCCGATTGCTGCAGCGTGAAATCGAAAACCGTCGTATACTGGCTCAGCGCGTATGCACCGACGAGTGTTCCGAAAATACCGAACTGTGCCGCACCGCCCAGAAGCGAAAGCTTCGGATTCGCGAGCAAAGGCCCGAAATCGGTCATCGCACCGACTCCCATGAAGATCAGGAGCGGAAACAGACCGCTGGAGATCCCCATGCTGTAGATGATTCCCAAAAATCCTTCCGGCCCTGCAATGTTCGCGATCGGAATATTGGCCAAAAGGCCTCCGAACGCGATCGGCAGCAGCAGCAAAGGCTCGAAACCTTTGGCAATTGCCAGGTAAAAGAGGATAAACGTCACAAAGAACATGATCGTACGGCCCCATGTCTGGTGGAAATCGCTCATCGGTTCGCCGTGCGCGGTCAAAACACCCTCTTTGGGATTGAGCAGGGCATTGATGCCGGTCGTCTGATAAAAGCTATCGAGCATCTCGCCTGCCGACATCGGCTGATACGTCTCTTCACGGTGGGTACTGACCGCCGCATGAGCCGTCGCGTTGTTTTCTACCGCTGCCGCCGCAGGGGCGGCATTTGATGCCATGCCTGCGGTCGCGAACGTCCAAACGGCGATCAAAGAAAATAGAAGTTTTTTCATCCGTCACTTATCCTATGATGGCGAGCGCTTGGCCCTCGACCACTTTGTCGTTCGGGCGGACAAGGATGCTTTGAACCACACCGTTGCACGGAGCGACGATGTCGACTTCCATTTTCATAGATTCGAGGATCATGATTTTGTCCCCTTCGTTGACAGCCGTACCGGCTTCCGCGATAATTTTCCACACCGCACCCGGCAGCATGGCGCGCACTTCGGCACCTTCCTGGACCGGCAGCTCGTCGCGCGCTTCGGCTGCGGTAGCCACGTGAGGGACAACCTGAACGTCGACGTTGCCCGCAGCGATTTGAACGTTGTATTTTTGACCGTCTACGACAACAGTATAGTTTCCGGTAGCGTTTGACATTTTTTTGGTTCCTTCTGATTTGATTGGTGTTGGCACATGACCCGCAGGCACTACGGCTTCGGGAATGTTTTTACGGACGTTGACCTCTGCGTTTCCTTTGAGGAACGAGATCCCCTTTTCATCGCATGACGCAGCAATAAAAATATTTTCGTCATTGACAGCGATCCCTTCGTCTTCCAGACGTTTCGTCCAGAACGCGATCGATTTCGTCTCGTCTTTGTCGGCCAGATCGATGGCGTTTTCAGTCGTCGGCTCGAGTCCGAGCTGTTCTGATGCGATCTTGACGATCTCGGCATCCGGAGCAACCGGAGTTTTTCCGAAATACCCAAGAACCATCCGTCCGTATCCCGGAGCGATTTTTTTCCAAGGTCCCATCAGCGCGTTGTTCAGCGCCTGCTGGAAATAGAACTGGGAGACCGGAGTAACCGAAGTGCCGTATCCCCCTTTTTCGACCACTTCGCGCATCGCGCGGATCACTTCGGGGTAGCGGTTCAGGATATTGTTGTCGCGCATCATCTGCGTATTGGCCGTAAGCGCGCCTCCGGGCATCGGAGAGAACGGGATCAGAGGCGATACCTGCGTCGCTTCGGGCGGCATGAAATAGTCTTTGAGGCAGTCGGTGAGGACATCCTCGTATTTGAGGATTTTCTCGAGTTCAAGCCCGCCGAGATCGAAGTTTTTCCCTTTGACCGCATGCAGCATCGTCAGGATATCGGGCTGCGACGTACCGCCGCTGACCGGAGCGGCTGCGAGGTCGATACCGTCTACGCCCGCTTCGAGCGCCGCCATGTAGCACGCGACGCTGACCCCTGCCGTTTCATGCGTGTGCAGACGCAGATGGGTCCCTTCCGGAACGAGACGGCGTGCCATCTGGATCGTCTCATACACTTTTTGCGGGCTGGAAGTACCGCTGGCATCTTTGAAACAGATCGAATCGTACGGGATTCCCGAATCGAGGATCGCGCGCAGGGTTTTCTCGTAAAACGCGCCGTCGTGGGCACCGACGCACCCCGGAGGAAGATCCATCATCGTAACGACGACTTCGTGCTTCAAACCGTGATGAACGATCCGTTCTGCGGAGTATTTGAGGTTCTCGACGTCGTTTAGGGCATCGAAATTGCGAATCGTGGTCGTTCCGTGTTTTTTGAACATTTTGGCGTGGAGGTCGACCATCTCACGGCTTCCCGTATCGAGCATCACCGTATTGACGCCGCGTGCGAGGGTCTGGAGATTGGCATCGGGTCCGACGATGGCGCGAAAACGGTCCATCATGTCAAACGCGTTTTCGTTCAGGTAAAAGAAAAGACTTTGAAAGCGTGCGCCGCCACCGAATTCGAAATGGCGGATTCCCGCTTCTTTCGCCGCTTCGACTGCGGGGAAGAAATCTTCCATGAGAACGCGTCCGCCGAAAACCGACTGGAATCCGTCGCGGAACGTCGTATCCATGATATCAATGTATTTTTTGGCCATTTAGATTCCTAGTTCTGGGTAATTTGATGATGGTGGATCGCGGCGGCTATCGCTGCCACTTTTGCCTTGTCATCACTGCGTTTAGCCTGTGCTCTGGGAGTCGGTTCAGGCGCTTTTGGGGCTTCTGGGAAATATTTGTTGATCATTTTGGACATCAGTACCGTCATGTAGTTCATGATAATCAAGAACAAAAAAACGGTACCCATGCCCAACAACATGATTTTGACGCTTTCGAAAAACACGCGCTTTCCTTTTGTTTGTAATCAAATCGTAACGCGCAGATTTTATCCAAACGATGTTTAAATATTATTTACCGGAATGCGCTTGTGCCGACCGAGTGGAAAAAATGTTACTCTTCGCTATTTTTAAAATTTGATTGGCTACAATCGCGTCATCAAATACACAAAGAGGTGCTCTCATGGATTTAACCAAAATCGGCTACGGCGAAAACCCGGACAAAGTCAAAGCGATCATCGAAATCGCCTGCGGATCGAACATCAAATACGAAGTGGAAAAAGAGAGCGGCGCACTGGTACTGGATCGTGTAATGCACTCGGCGATGTACTATCCGGCAAACTACGGTTTCGTCAACAAAACCCTCTCCCAGGACGGCGATCCGGCGGATATCCTGATCCTGACCGAATACCCTATGGTTGAAGGATGCGTCACCAACTGCCGTCTCGTAGGCGTTCTGATTATGGAAGACGAAAGTGGTATTGACGAAAAACTCCTCGCAGTCCCGACGTCCAAAATCGATCCGACGTTCGAAGAGATCCAGGACATTAATGATATCCCCAAACACACGCTGGCAAAAATCAAAAATTTCTTCGAAACCTACAAAATGCTCGAACCGGGCAAATGGGTCAAAGTCAAAGGGTTTGAAAACAAAGCCGCCGCAACCAAAATCCTTCAAGACGCCATCAACAACTACAAAGAGTAAAGCGTATGATCGATTTTGGCTCCCAGGAAATTTTTGCGTACGCCATTTTCGGGCTGATCCTGAATTTTTTGTTCTCGATCGCCTTTGGCCTCTACCTGAGCAAAAACATCGGAGTCGAAGAGATGATTCTCTCCAAAGGGAACCGGATACAGCCGTGGTGGCTTTCGCTCTCGCTGGCCGTTCCCTACGCCAAAATGGCCATCACCCTCTACCGGGTCGCCATTTTGCAGTTTTACTTTCTCGACCGAGGACTCACCCACAAAGAGTTCTGGATCTATCTGACCAGCAACGATTAAACTCTCTTTTTTAACTACTTATTCTTCTTCTTTAATACACAACGATTTGATCGACGTTTCGTAAAGCCCTTTTTTGAGTTTTTCCGCCGCCGTCTGGGCCCGCTGGAGCTTTGCATCCCATTCGGGATTGCGGAATGCGGGATCGCGAACGGCCAGACCTTCACGCAACAGCATCTCGCTGTAGCTTTCAGGGCCGTTCGCGTAGAGGACGCATCCTCCCTGAATCAGCTGGAAATGGTACGACTGACGCGGATGCAGGTGGATAAGCGCGTGTTTTCGGTGTGAAGGATGGGCGCGCCAGTAACGTTCGATCTCTTGTTTGCATGCCTCGGGCTGCGGCGCCTGCGAGACCATTTTTTCCAGTCCGATAATACCGAACGGTTCGCACGAAAAAGGGATGTTTCGATAAAGCATCCGTATTTTTTCGTTCGATTCGATCCGGTCAAGCAGCGCGACGCTGATATCGGCATGCAAAACCGTCGCCGCCAGATGAAAGAGGCTAAAGAGGATAATTTTTGTTTCTTTTTTACTCATCGCAGTGTTTTTGAACTCTTTTTTTGTCTCGTTTAGAAATATTTTTGGGTCTAAACTTAAATCAACAGCCACATTTACAGCATAATAAAACATGTTATAACAGCATTTTCAGCCAAACTTAACGAACGGTTTCCCGCCATACGGTAGCTTACACCAGATTTCTATTAGTTTTTCTTAACTGATTTATTTAAAAATATTACGCAATGGTTACGGCTTTGCTTATACCTTAAAATTTCACATCCAATTTAGGAGGTGCAGATTTTGAGATTTCTTGCCCTGATTGCCTTGCTGGCTGTGTCACTTTTGAGTGACGACGTCATCAACAAAATGACTCCGAAACAACTCTATGTTTTGCAAACGGTACGGGATGTCGCCAAAAGTATTCCCGACAAAAACGGCAGAACGTACGAGAACACGCTCAGCGCCATTTGTCTGACCGAAAGCAGTGCCGGAAAGAATATCATCGGAGATTTCCGAAAGAAAAAATCGATCACGAAAGCATCGCTCGGACCGATGCAGATCCGTATCGCCACCGCCCGCCATGTATCGCAGAACGTTAAAAAGCTACGCTGGCTCAACGATCTCAGCGATGCACAACTGGCAGGACGGCTCCTTGGCGATATCAAACTTTCGGCCAAAATCGCAACCCATTACCTGGTTTTGCTCCAGAACAACCGCAAAGACCATTTCTATGCGATCAGCGGATACAACGGGGGACTTTCCAACCGTCCCTACTACAACCGCGTCATGAAAAACATGGACCTGGTCAACCGTCTCCTCTCGTCGGGCAAAATCTCCTGATCCGTCCGGAGAGGCCCCCTCTTTTCCCCGATTATTAGGTTATAATGCTCCCAGCACTCGCCGGGAGGTCTGCATGAATGATGAAAAGCTCAAAATCGTACTGGCGCTTTTAAGCGGTATTATTTTCAGTCTCGTCTTCATTCTGCTCGCTTTCGTTCTTCCGCTGAAAGAAGACCCCAATCCCAAAACGCTCGATACCCAGCTCAAAAAAATTTCCGAAGGGATCCGAGCCGGAAAACCGCCGCCGCCGCCGAATCAGTAATCCTTTTCTTTGTAACCAGCACCTTTTTTTGGGTTATTTTTAACATCGTTGGTGATACAATTTCGTTCTTAATATTACAAAACGGTTACAAAGGTGTTCCGCATGGTTAATCTTTCTACGATCAAGGGCAAACTGATCGCCCTTATGGTGCTGAGTTTCATCAGTTACGTCACGCTGGGGTATCTCACCGACAGCAACAACCGGGATGCGAAAAAAACGGCGGAGCGGATGGTACTGCTCGGCGATATCCGTTCGCATACGAACAAGGCGGCGGCGGAGCTGCGCGGCTACCAGATGCTCTACACGGAAGAAACCCTCAACAATTACCGCGAAGCGAACAAACAGCTCGCCGGTTCGATCCAAAAACTCCTCGATATCACCCGTTCGGCCGAAAATCAGGAACATTTGAAGAAAATGGCTTCCGACCATAAAGCATGGGTCGAGATGAACGAACCGCGTCTGCAGATCATCAGCGAAAACGAAAACGACATCCATTCGTTCGAATTCGCTCAAACCGATGAGGGGAAAAAACTTCAGCAGATCACCAAGGAATCAACCGCGATCTACCAGAAATTTGTCAAAGACCAGCTCGATCTCGTCGCGTCGATGCAACAAAAGAACCTCGATACCCTTGATTCCAATGCCGTCATGATGGAAGTGATCGTCTTCATCAGTGCCGCGATCATGATGGCGATCTTCTTTTTCATCATCCGCACCATCACGGCCTCTATCGGACGTCTGGAAGAGACGATCGAAGCCGTCGCACAGAACCGTGATTTCACCCGCAACGTCAAGATCGAAGGGAACGACGAACTGAGCCTGATGAGTGCGAAAATCAACGAACTCGTCAACCTGCTGCGCGATTCGTTCCAGGGGATCCGTTCGACGTCGAGCGAAAACCTCTCGGTATCGGCGGAACTCTCCGCAACGACCCTCTCGATAGGAAAAGCGGCCGAGGAAGAGGCCAAAATCGTCACCCAGACGACCGCCGAATCGGATCAGATGAAAGAGGCGATGAAAGCTTCGGCCCTCGAAGCCCAATCCGTACGGGACAAAGCGCTCAATGCCCGTGAAAACCTCCTCGAAGCCCAGTCGGCACTCCACAACACGATCGAACAGCTCTCGCTCACGGTCCAGATGGAAGGGGAGATCAACGAGCGGCTCAATTCGCTCTCCAACGAAGCGTCCCAGGTCAAACAGGTCCTCACCGTGATCGCCGACATCGCCGACCAGACGAACCTCCTCGCCCTCAATGCCGCGATCGAAGCGGCGCGCGCCGGTGAACACGGCCGGGGCTTCGCCGTCGTCGCCGACGAGGTGCGCAAGCTGGCCGAACGGACCCAGAAAAGTCTGATCGAAACCAATGCGACCGTCAACGTCATCGTCCAGTCGATCAACGACATCACCGATCAGATGAACCACAACACCCAGCGGATCGAAAAACTCGCCGGTGCATCGGCCGAAGTGAGCGATCACACCGAAATCGCCGTCAGCGCGCTGGCCGATACCGTTCAGGCGATCGAGAGACTCTCGGCCGATTCGCAGACCAATGCCGACACGACCGACCGGATTATCCAGAAAATCGAGAACATCAACAAACTTTCGACCTCCAACGCGCGGAGCGTCGAAGAGATCGCCGCGGCCGCCGAGCACCTGCACCAGATGACCGAACGCCTCACCGACCAGATTTCGGTTTTCCGTACCTGACGTCAGGTACGGGCGAATTCGTCCATCATCCGGATGATCTCCTCGGGAGCGAGGATGTATCCGGCAGCCCCTTTTTCGATTGCCCGCGCGGGCATTCCGAAAACGGGGGAACTCTTTTCGTCCTGACATACCGTCACTCCCCCCTTCGAAGCGATACGTACCATCCCCTCGACTCCGTCATCCCCGATCCCCGTCAGCAGAATCGCCAGTATCGATTGACCAGGCCATAAAGCCGCAGCGCTGAAAAACATGTCGTCGACGCTGGGGATGAAGTCGTGGCGTTCACCCCGGTCTCCTTCGAGATGGCGAACGGCCAAACGCCCTTCCCCCCCGTCCGCGGCAAACGTCAGATGGCTTCCGCCGTGCGCGACGACGATCATCCCGCCTTCGAGAAGAAGGCGGTCGGACGATTCGACGACACGGTTCGAGGTGCAGTTCTGGAGTCTTGAAGCAAACGAGCTGCTCAGTCCGGAGGGAAAATGCTGAACGATGCAGATGGGATAGGGGTAATCACCCATCACGCCGCTGATCAGCTTTTCAATCACACCCGGACCGCCTGTGGAAGCGCCGATAAGAACGATCTTGGAAGGGGTCGGACGGTACATCAAAACATCTCAGGAACGCACGGTGTAGTATTTCACACCGTCGGTGTAATGTTCGTTCAATTCGCTCGGGGTGGCATGGATATCGGCATGACCGAAGAAAAAAAGACTCTTTGGCCCTTTGGCCAATGCGCACAGCGCCCTGATGGCGGCGTGAACGGTCGGAGGATCGAAATAGATCAGCATGTTACGCGAGAGAAGGTAATCGAATGTCCCCAGTCGCTTCATCTGCGGATCGAAAACGTTCATCGCCTCGAAACGGACATGCGAACGGATCGAATCCCTGATCCGGTATTTCTCCCCTTCGGGATCGAAATAGCGATCGATCAACGTATCGGAGAGGCGGTGCAGCGACCTCTTGCTGTACAGACCGCTTCGCGCCCGTTCGATCGCTTCGGTATTGATATCGATCGAGACGATCTCGATACGGCTCATGTCGGCTCCCGCTTCGCTCAGCGCAATGGCGATCGTGTAGGGCTCTTCCCCCGTCGATCCCGGAGCGCACAATATCCGCGCACCGAAACGGGACGAGGCCGCATGGCGTGCGATATACTCGATCTGTGCCATCTCCCGGAAAAAATAGGTCTCGTTGACGGTCAGAAAATTAACCAGCGCTTCCATCACCGGTTCCTCCCGACGCAACGCATTCAAAAGGGAGGCGTACGAAGCATAGCCGCGATCTCTGGCGAAATGGGCCAGCTTGGTCGCGGTAATCGATTTTTTTTGCTCGAAAGTGATCCCCGTTTTTGCCGTAAAGTAGGAAAAAACCTCATCGGGGTTGCTGAAATCTTCGATCACTTCCGCAACCGGCGGTTCGGATTTCGTTTTTTGGGTTCGGAACCATTTCAGCACGGCATCGTCTTTTGGCAGATTTCGGCATCGACAAGCCGGACGAGATTACGTCCTTCGCGTTTGGCCTTGTACAACGCGCAATCGACGAGGGCGATGTTTTCGTGAACGCTGAGGGTACGGTCCATTTCCCCCACTCCGATACTGATCGTCACCGTCCCGTACGTTTCGAACGGGTGTTCCGCCACCGCCGAACGGAGGTTTTCGGCAACCGATACCGCCTGCTCCAACCCCGTATGCGGCAGGATGACGATAAATTCTTCGCCGCCCCACCGGCCGACGATATCGATGGAACGGACATTCTTCCGGAAGATGCCCGCAAGCTCGCAAAGAACCGTGTCTCCCGCCTGGTGGCCGTAGGTGTCGTTGATCGTTTTGAAGTAGTCGATGTCGATCAGCATGACCGAGGTGCGGTATTCCGGATAACGCGAAAGGACCGTTTTCTCTTCGATCAGCCTCTGATCGGTCTTTTGACGGTTGTAAAGCCCCGTCAGTTTGTCGGTGATCGACATCTCACGCAGTTTTGTATTCAGACGCCGAAGATCGTAATAGCGCCATCCGAACATCAGCGATCCGAGTATGATGAACCCGAATGTTTTATAGATAACATCCCGGTCGATCCAGGGGACCTCTTCGACCGTCGACATCCAGCGGTTGTAGATCCCCTGCATCGTCCCATCGTCGAGATTCCGAACCGATTTTTCGAAAATCGAATGCAAGATCGGCTGGTCGCTGCGCGTGGCGACCCGCAATTCGTCTTTTTCGTACAGGCGCGACGAAACTTTGAGAGTGCCGGCGTACTCTTTTTGGACGTAGGAGGTGGCGACTGCCAGGTTGTCGATGTATCCGAACAGCTCCCCCCGCTCGACCATCTCCAGCCCCTCGGTGATCGAGGCGACCTCCACGATCGACACCTCTTTATACTGTTCTCGAAGGCGCCCGAGGGTTGCGTACCCTTTGACCACGCCGATTTTTTTCCCTTTGAGGTCGTTCAGGTTTTCGCTGAAAGGCTTTTCGACCGTGGTCACCAGCACGAGCGGAAAAGTCAGGTAAGGTTCGGTGAAATCGAGGTAGGCCAGTCTTTGGGGCGTCTCCCCCGAAAGGGAAAGGATATCGCACCGACGGGATTTTACGTATTGCAGCGATTGTTCCCACGAAGCGGTTCGAACCAGTTCGATCGGCGTTCCGAGCTTTTTTTCAAAATGGTCCATCACCTCCGCGGCCATACCGATGTGCCTCCCCTCGCGTATCGCTTCGAGCGGATACCATTCGGGATCGACGCACATGAGAATCTTTTTCTTATTCAGCAGATACTCTTTTTCCTCAGGGCTCAGTTCGAGCCCCTTGTCCGAAGCGGCCATGATGTCGTTGAACATAAACCGCCCGAGTTTCTGGTCCGAGCGCAGCAGCCCCGCCTGCGAAAGCTGCTTGAAAGCGCGCACGGTGAGTTCGGGATTGACTTCGCCGACTTTGTAAAAATCGGTCAGCATCAGGTCTTTGGTGACTTTCGCTTCATACAGCAGCGCTTCGCGGGACTTGTTGGTGGCGTATTTGCGCAGGAGGATATCGACGATCTCGTCCGAATGGGCCAGCGCATAATGCCAGCCGCGGTTCGTCGCCTGGATGAAACGCCGGGTCCGTTCGGTATGCTTCAGAGCTTCGGCGGGGGAGGTGAAGAGGTTAACCGCACTCATCACGAACCCGTAATCGGCGGGGTCGATCGTTTCGTATTCGATCCCCGCCTTGTCGAGATAATAGAGTTCGTTGGAGCGGAAAACGCTCATCACGTCGACTTTACCGTTGACAAAATCGTCGACGTGGAACGTATGATCGACGAAACGGGCATTTTTCTCGGTAACCCCGAAATGCCCCAGCATCAGCCCCAGCGTACTGTATTTGAACTCGTCTTTCGTCCCCATGATCGTTTTGCCCAGCATTTGCGAAGGCTTCGAAATCCCTTTTCGGGCGACAAAAATAAGCGGCGAGTGCTGGTAGTACGTCCCCAGCAAGACAATCGGTTTCAGACGCCCGGCATCGATGACGATACTGGTGTTGTACAACCCGTACGTCGCCTTGCGGCTGAGAACGTTGGCAACGGTATCGACCCCTTCACGGTATTCGCGCAGCTCGACGTCCAGACCCGCGTCCCGGTAAAACCCTTTCTCTTTGGCCGCGATAAACCCGGCGTATTCGAACTGAAACTTCCACGACATCTGCACCGAAACTTTTTCGAGAGGCACCTGCGCAAACAGGGGTGCCGCCATAATCAAAACGAAAAAAAATAATCTCACCGAATCCCTTGTTATCGTCGTCTGCGTCTATTATCAACACTTTTTTCGATTATACGATAAATGTTGCTTAAATCAGAGAAAAAAACGCCTAAAAATTAATTTTTTTCACTATGGCGGTTTTCTATACCGCTCTTAATCCCCCGGGTGATACAACTATCCGAAGATACCTTACGCAAGGAGACGCTATGAAACGGATTATCGCCATCTACAACGAGCATAAAAACAGCATCCAGTTTTACCTGCGCCATACCCTCGCCCATTTTTCGCCCCGATCCACCGAGGCTAAAGATCTCCGACGGCTGTTCGAAACCGAAAAATCGGCGGAAGTGGTCTATGCCGTCAACACCGCATTTATCCAGTCCACTCCAAGCTACGGCCGGAACTACGTCGATACCGAGCGCGAAGGGGCCGACAAATCGTTTTATTTCCAATGGGTCAGTTTCGACAAGGAATCGATCCACATCAGCAATCCCTATCTCCATCCGATGAACGGACGGCCGACCCTTACGGCGGTCAAACTCGAAGAAGGGCGCTACGTCGTCGCCGATTTCGATATGCTCCGACTCCTCGAATCGCTCCGGCTGATCGAACACAACAGCGCCTTCGAGAAGATCAATAAAGCGGTAATGGGGAGCGGCGGGATTTTGCTGGGGAGTGTCGCGGTGTTCTTGATTTTTTACGGCGCGATGATTTTTGTGCGGATGCTCTTTGCACCCCACTCCTCAGAGGAGGTGATGCACGAGATATTCACCTCGATCATCTCGATCACGATCGGACTGGCGATCTATGACCTGGCAAAAACGCTCATCGAAAACGAGGTGCTGTTCAAAAAAATCGATTACGGCAGCAACCTTCAGAGCAAAGTGTTGAGTAAATTCCTCACCTCCATCATTATCGCCCTCTCGATCGAATCGCTGATGGCCGTCTTTAAAATCGTTCTGGACGATTACAGTAAGATCATCAACGCTTTTTATCTCATTACGGGGGTCACCATGCTGATCGTGGGAACGGGGATCTACAACCGCTTCTCCGAACGCAAGCAGAACGAAAACGGTTAAAACCGCTTCTATGGTATCATTAAGACCATGATACAGCTCAAAACCGACGGCCGCGTCAGTATTATCCTCCCCAATACCAACAAGGCGCTTGCCGAAGCGCTCAAAAGCGCTACCCCCGAACAGCTCTCCACCCTCAAAGAGGGGAAAGACGTCAGGTCTCTGCTCGCTTCGGTCTTTCAGGATAAAACCGCCTCGGCCAAATCAGACCAGATGCTCCTCGATATTCTCAAAAACGCTTCGGCGTTCAAGCAGATGGGGAACTTTTCGGACAATCTCGGCATTTTGATCAAGGAACTCAAAAATTTTCCGGAACTCTCCCCCAAAACCGAGTCCCTCGCGCCGTTTTTCAAACAAGCCGCCGCCATCAGCGGCCCGACGCTCCAAACACAGCTGAAAGAAAGCGGCGTCTTTATGGAATCGAAAATCGCCCGGGCACTCGACACCCTTCCTGCCCTGAAAAAAACCCTTGAAGCGCTGGAAACCCTCCTCGTGCAGAGCAATCGCCCGCAGATGAAAGAACAGGCGCGTATTCTTGCCGAACTGCTCAAAAGCCCGGTCTTACCGCAAGAGATCCCCGACTCCAAAAGCAGTCCCGAACCGAAATTTTCGCCCGCCCCCAAAGCGGCGGCGGCCTTCTCCGAAACGCTCAAAGGGTTCGTCGAGGGGCTGCGCGCTTCATTGGCCAAAAACGACCTCCTCTACGCCAAAGAGACCGCCGTACTGATCGATAAAATCGTCTCCGCCGCCGCGTCGCTGGAACCTCTTGCAACCCCTCCTTCCCCGCAGGCCGCGCAGGAGCTCAAAACCGCTCTCGGCGAGCTCTACGCGCTGCTGCTGCGCAGTACCGACCCTGCGTCCGATACACTGCTTGATTCGATCGAAACGCTTCTGAGGTCGGTACAGTCCCCCTCCGCGACCGAGGGGGCGATCCGAAACGGTATCGAACGGCTGGCCGAAACGTTCAAAGCGCTCCTCGCGTCCGCCGATTCTTCCCTCTCCGAAGCGTTGCCCGCCCTGCTCTCGCAAATCGCCGAATTTGCCGATCCCGAAGCGCTGAACATCGACGGGCTTCTGGATAAGTCACTCAGCGGCGATCTCAAAGCCCGGCTCCTCACCCTCTCCGAGGAGCTGCGGACCTCTCCCGATCCAAAAGCGCCCGAACTGCGCGAGCACGTCGACAAACTCCTCACCCAGATCGATTACCATCAGCTCCTCTCGGGGCTGGGCAGTTCGACGTCGATCTATTTTCCTTTCGCCTGGGAACTGCTCGAAGAGGGTTCGCTGGGGTTTAAAAAAACCGAAGGGAAAAAATTCTATTGCGAGATCAACCTTCGCCTCAAAGAGTACGGAGAACTGAACCTGATGATGGCCCTCTACGACGAAAACCAGATCGAAATCCAGGCGCATGCGGAAAATCCCGAGTTCAAAACGCTGCTTGCCGACAACGTATCGGAACTCAGAAGCCTCCTGATCGATGCGGGGCTAACCCCCAGACGGATACGGATCACCGAGATGAAAGAGCCCCTCCTCTCTGGGGGATACGAGGATAACGGGGCCGGGCTCGATCACGGATTCGAGGTGACCGTATGAAAAAAGCGGTAGCATTGCGCTACGACCGCGAAAAAGAGAACGCGCCGCGCGTCGTCGCCTCGGGCAAAGGGAGCAGTGCCGAGAACATCATCAAAGTCGCCGAACTGCACAACCTGCCGATCCGCCGCGACGAAGACCTCGTCGAACTGCTCAGCAAGGTCGAAATCGACCGCGAAATCCCCGAAAAACTCTATGTCGCGGTTGCCGAAGTATTCCGATTCATCTATGCGCTTACCAACAAACCCAAATAATGCTACACTTGCGCCATGAAAACGACACACGAACGATTTTGGGAAACCAAACGGCTGGATGAACTGAACTTTGATGAATGGGAAGCACTCTGCGACGGGTGCGGACTGTGCTGCCTGCACCGCCTCCAGGGCGAAGAAGAGGACGATCCGATCCTTACGACGCGGGTCGTCTGCCGATGCTACGATCTCGCGCGCGGATGCTGCGGCGACTACGCGAACCGCTTCGAGCGGGTCGAAGGGTGTACGCAGCTGACCGTAGAGCGGGCCGTCGAATTCGACTGGCTCCCCGAAACGTGTGCCTACCGTCTCCGTCATCACGGATTGCCGCTTCCCTCCTGGCACCCTCTCATCAGCGGTTCGCCCCAAGGGGCGAAACAACACGGCGTTCCGGCGCTCGGGGCCGTCCTCGAAACCGACGACATCGATCTCGAAGAGTACATTATCGACTGATCATTCCGCCCCGAAACGGACGAAGATTTCCCGGATTTCCGCTTCGCTTCCGACGAACAGATCGACCAATACGGGATCGAAATGTTCCCCTTTTTCACGGATGATCAGCGCCATCGCTTCCTCGAAACTCCACGCTTTTTTATAGGGACGGACCGAAGTGAGCGCATCGAATACGTCGGCGATCGCAACAATCCGGCCATAAAGGGGTATCTCTTCGCCTTTGAGACCGTAGGGGTATCCCGTGCCGTTGTATTTTTCATGATGGGAGCGGGCGATCACCGCCCCGGCGGCGAGATAGGGGTTCTGGGCATCGGCGAGAATCTCGTAGCCGACGTCGCTGTGGGCTTTCATCCGCTCAAATTCCCCTTCATCAAGTTTGCCGGGTTTGAGGAGCACCGCATCCTCGATCCCCACTTTCCCTATGTCGTGCAGCGGGGCGGCGTAAAAGATAAGTTCCTGTTCCTCTTCGTCCAGTCCGCAGAGACGCGCGAGCATTTTCGAGTAATGGGCCACGCGGGCGATGTGCGACCCGGTTTCGGGATCTTTGTATTCGGCGGTTCGGGAGAGGATCCGGAGCGCTTCGTGCTCGCGTTCTTTGAGCGCTTCGCGCGAACGCTCCTCGATGCGGAGAATGTGGATGTTTTTGACGCGGAGTTTGACTTCGGTCTGCGAATAGGGCTTGATCAGAAAATCGTTGACCCCTTTGGCAAACGCCTGTTCGCGGACCGATTCTTCCTCGTTTCCGGTGATCATGATGCTCTTGATTTTGGGCTGGAGTTCTTTGGCCTGTTCGAGGAGTCCGATCCCGTCCAGGCCGGGCATGTTGAAATCGGTCAGCAGCAGATCGGCTTCGTTCCCCCGCAGATATTCCAGCGCGTCGAAAGGGTTGTCGAAGGTACGGGGATCGTATCCCTCCTGCCGCACGATCACTTCGAGCAGCATCAGGTTGACCGACTCGTCATCGACAATGACGATTTTCATTCCGCTGTTCACCCGTTCCCCTTTGGCGGATCGGCCCGCATGATAAGCGGCCGGCCTTTTTATATCGGGATATTATAGCGCCGATCGGCGCCGATCGGGCTTTTACGTATTATTTAAACGTCAAAATGCCGACAAACTCTAAGCGCGGAACCGCCCGAGGTTGTTGTTGAGCGTTTCGGCAATGCCGTGGAGATGCTCGGCCGTGGTCGCGATCTCCTCGACGCTGCGGGTATTCCCCCGGGCGAGTTCGGTAATCGCCGAGAGCCTTTGGGCGATTCCCTGCACCTCTTTCGTACTTGCATCGGCTTCCTCGACCAGTTTGGCAATCGCCCGGGTCGTGTGCGAGACTACCTCGGCCGTCTGGGTGATCTTCTCGCCCACCGTCTGGGATTTTTCCCCCACCTGCTCGATTTTTTTGGCGTTTTGCCCCATCTGTACCGATGCTTCCTCGATGGAGGAGACGATCATGCTCACCGTCGCGTCGGTCTGCGTCAGGCTTCCCTGCGTCCGCTCCGCCAGTTTACGCACCTCGTCGGCGACGACCGCGAACCCGCGCCCGTGTTCGCCGGCCCGCGCCGCCTCGATCGCGGCGTTGAGGGCGAGGAGGTTCGTCTGGTCGGCGATCTCTCCGATCACCGAGAGGACCTCGCGGATCTGGCGGGCGTTGGCGGTCAGTTCATGGAGCTTGCGGGCAAACTCGGCCTCGACTTCCACGCTGTCGCGGATCATATCGATCATCGCGGAGAGTTCGTGCCGCGACTCCCCGAGCATCCGGCTGGCACCTTCGACTTCGGCGGAGGTCGCTTCGTTCTCTTGTTTGGAGCGGACCAGATGGGCGATCACCTGCTCGGCACTTTGATGGATCGCGTCGATCTGTACCGACTCGTCCTCCATCCGCCGGCCGATCGCCAGCGAAGTCTGCGACAGCTCCGTCGCGACCGAGGCGTTCTCCTCGGCGGCGCGCTTGGCACTTTGTACCGTGGTCTGCGCCGCGGCGATAAACGCATTGATCGAATGGGCCGTACGGGCAGGTTCGTCGCTACCTTTGATGTCGAGCCGTTTGGTCAGATCGCCGTCCCCTCCGGCCAGTTCGCTTGCCATCGCCTCCATCGTCGAAAGTTTCCCGCCACCGAACGCTGGATGGCGAGCAGTCCCGCTACGATCAGGGCGATCAGCACCGCGACTGCCGAGCCTTTTTGGAGCGCGAGTTCGCGAAACTCCGCGTCCACGTCATCGATGTAGACGCCGCTTCCCGCGATCCATCCCCACGGCTCGTACAAACGGACGAACGTCAGTTTCGGCTGGGGCTCTTCGCTGCCGGGTTTGGGCCAAAGGTACGACACGTACCCCTCTTTATCGTTTTTGGCCGTCTCGGCGAATTCGACGAACAGCGCTTTCCCCTCGGGGTCCTTGATCCCCGAAAGGTCGGTATTGTCCAGCTTCGGCTTGATCGGGTGCATCACCCCCCGAACCTCGGTGTCGAGGATGAAAAAATACTCTTCTCCGCGGTAGCGGAGGTTTTTGACGTGTTCTTTCGCCGCGGCCTGCGCCTCTTCGAGGCTCATCCGCCCCGCTTTGGCCTCGCCGTCGTAATAGGCGAACAACGAACTGACGGTATCGATTTGCGTCGTCAGCATCGTTTTTTTCGCGTTCATCAGTTCCTCTTTCGTCGAAAGCAGCGACTGTATCGCCACAACGATAAAAGCGAGGGAGACGAACCACGAAACCAGCGTCAGTTTGGTCTTGATCGTTAAACGGTCCATAAAAAATTATCCCCTTTCCTGTCAGAAATCTCAAAAACCCTCCGGCAGACCGGAGGGCTGTCATAAGGGGGAATTATACGACCGCACCGTAGCGCAAACGTAGCAAAACCTCCCGAAACGGACATAAACGCCCCTTTTTTATCACCATAATCTCTCATTTTGGTTATCATGCTCGTCATAAATTTTTTCGAATAGGGGGTAGGATGGACGGGAACCGTTTCCTCGTGGAGCATCTGATTGCCAACGGCTCGCTCAGCTCCCCCCGCCTCATCGACGCTTTTTTGCGCTGCGACCGGGTCCGTTTCGTCCCCGAAACGCTTTGTAACAGCGCCTATGGCGATTATCCCCTCCAGATCGGCGAAGGGCAGACCATTTCACAGCCCACGACGGTGGCGATCATGCTCGAACTGCTCGATCCCCGCCCCGGGGACAGAGTCCTCGACATCGGATCGGGATCGGGATGGACGACGGCGCTGATCGCGTGCGCCGTGGGACAAACGGGATTCGTCGAGGGGGTCGAGAGGCTGGAGCGTCTTGTGGCCTACGGACGCGAAAACCTCCGCAAAGCCGGTGTCAAAAACGCCTCCATCGAGCCTGCGAGAGCATCGGTGCTGGGAAAACCCGGAGAGCTCTACGACCGCATTCTCGTCTCGGCCTGCGCCCCGAAAATGCCCCGCGAACTCCTCGAACAGCTCAAAATCGGCGGCATACTCGTCATGCCGGTGCGCGACAGCGTCTGGCGGATCACGAAACTCGAACAGGGAAAAGTGGACGCGTACGAAGTGCCGGGATTCCGGTTTGTTCCGCTGGTGGTCGTCTGAATAAAATTAGGGGGATTGTCTTCTCTTGAGGAAAAAGGGGTGGAGCGGGAAACGAGACTCGAACTCGCGACATTCAGCTTGGAAGGCTGACGCTCTAGCCAACTGAGCTACTCCCGCATCACGGGTGAAAGTATAACCCGCGTTGGCTTAAGCGACGATTTATCAGTGGACGGGAATGTACGAATACCCCTCATTCTGCCATTTGACCAGCCCGATCATCGCCGAGGGGATCGGCGTCACGAACGGGTAAATATCCTGCGTCAGGATCCCTTTACGGTGCATGCCGCTCTGGCATACCTCGAGCGTAATCGCGTACTTTTTGCGCATCGCCTCGAGCTTCGCCAGGATCGTTTCCTGATCGGCGGCGAGTTTTTCATCCACCCCGTACTGGGTGTTTTCGAGATTTTTGACGAAATATTTATACGCTTCGCCGTGGATGATGACGGCGATTTCGACCCGATCCCCCTGAGCGACAAAATGATCGGCCGTTCCCGGAACTCCGCCGAAAAACCGCGTCATCAGCGTCGGCGTCTCCCCCGTCGTCAGATCGACCACGAACTTCTTGGTTCCGCCGTACGCCAAAGAGACCGCGCACAGCAGGATCAACAGTGCTTTACGCATCTCCCGCTCCCCCGATGATGGAATTATTCGAGTGTATCATGCCCGCAAAGTGTAAAAATAACGTAAAAACGTTCCGATGCGGTACAATTATCCCATGAACGCTCCACGCCTTTTTCTTGCCGTCCCCGTCCTCCTCGACGATTATGCGGGGATTCGCGACCGTTTTTCGGGACTGCTCGAGGGACGCTGGCGCGACGAAGCGGGGCTGCACGCCACGATCGCTTTTCTGGGAGGCCGCTTCTCCCCTGCCCGCGTGATCGACGCGGTGGAGGGGATCGATCGTTCGTTCGAAGTGTCGAGACTGGAGAATTGGGAGTATTTCTCCCGCGCACGCGTTTTCGTCGCGACGACGCACAACCCTTCGCTTCAGGGGCTGTATGAGCGCCTCGCGCCGCTGCTGGAGCTCCCCCCTGCCCGTCTCTCCCCCCACGTCACCCTCATGCGCGTCAAGCGCTTTTCCGATCCCGATGCCTTCGCGCAGACCTGCGCGCGGTTTCCCCCCTCCGGAGGGCTACTGGGCGAAATCGTCCTTTACGAAAGCCGCCTCCGCCCCGAGGGGGCCCTCTACGTCCCCCTGCACCGATGGGAGAGTTAGGATATAATTGCACGCAAAAAAGCGCTACGATGACCATCCAAAGAGTCCCCTTCGGCCACACCGACCCGTCGAAAAAAAATGCCGTGTTCCTCGCCATCTACGTCGACGAAATCTCCCCGTGGAAATACTTTAACGACGACATCCGCCATCTCAAATGCCCCGCGTTCATCATGATCGACCGCTGGGACGGGCGGATGGGCTTCCCCGGCGGAACGGTCAACGAGGGCGAAAGCCTCATCGAAGCGCTCGTGCGGGAGATCAAAGAAGAGATCGGCATCACGGTCAAACCCGACCAGGTCCACCCCATCGTCAGCCACGAAACCCGTCTGATCACCCACCTCTACGGCCTGAGGGTCCTCGAAGCCGAGTTTTTGCACATCTACTACCATATCCTGAACAACTTTTCGCGTTCGATCCTACTGCACGCCTACGAAGAGGGGGACGAATCGCACTTTATGTCCGAGATCACCGGGATCAAGATCGTCCCCGTCGTCCGCCACGAGGGCAAGGGAATCGACAAATTTGTCAATAACGCCTTTGCGGGGGCGACGCGCGAAGACCTCGACGTCCTCCTGCGCGAAGTGCTGAGAATCGAGATTTAACCCTACCGCACCCGTCTGCCGACGATGTCCCCGAAAAAGAGGACGTCTTCGAGAACCGCTTTTTCGCACAGCCCGTCACTGCCCAGGTTGATCAGCAGCTCCCCTTTTTCGCTCGCGAAGATACGGTCGTTGAGTACCACTTTTAAAAACTCCCCGCCCGAGGTTTCGAGCTTGGCCCTGATCCGCGCAAGCTCCTCTTTTTCGGGGAACACGACGTCGATGCGGCCGTCTTTTTTGTTCCCCCCCACCGCCTGCAGCGAACGGTTCTGCCGCGACTGCAGGTAATGTTTGAAGTTGAAAAAGAGGCTCAGGATGTCTTCGGAGGCGTAATAGTCGTTTCGGACCCGGTCCCACTCGTCCCGCTCGATCGTCTCGCGCCACACCATTTTGCTTTCGTAGTCGAAGGTATAGATTTTGATCGACTTTTTCGAATCGGTGCGCCGTGTTTTGGCGTATTTGTGGGGGATGAGCCTGCCGTCTTTGAGGACGCCGTGGCTTTCGTAGATTTCGACGCGGTTGTTGGAGAGGATTTGGGCGATCCCGCTCGTGCGTGCTTCGATACGGATCGTGTAGGTTCCGTCCTCCCGCGTCTCGAAACGCGCATCAGCCACCCCCAGCGTGTCGAACACGCCGTACGACACCTCATAGGTGGCGCTGAGCACTTTGGCGCAGGCCAGCTGGGCACACACGAGCAAAACAAGGATCGGTAGTTTCACGGCGTTTCCTTTTTCACCGTAGAGTATCCCCAAATCGCGCTGGGTTTGTCAAGCGCTCTCGCTCTCCAGCAGCCGCCCCAGCGCGGCGATCTCCTCGGCGGAGAGTTCGAAACTGAAAATCTCCAGATCCTCGCGCAGGTGCTCTGGCGAGGTCGAGCCGATCAGCGGAACGATGCCGCAATGGTTCAAAAAGCGATAGAGGATCTGCGCCTCGGTTTTGTCGTATTTCTGAGTCAGGGCGAAAAACTCGCGGCTCTCGAGCAGGTGGGGATTGGCGGTGAGGCTCCAGAAACTCTGGTAGATGATCCCCCGCTCGCGGCACCATGCGCGCAGTTCGCGGTCGTAACCGCTCTGGGCGTAAAAACGGTTCTGCACAACCGCGGGTTTGACGTCGGCGTCCGAGTAGAGCCGGACGAGGAGCTGCGGATCGTAACAGTTGCTGATCCCCAGCTGACGGGCGACGCCGGCGCGGTAGAGCTTTTCCATCGCCCGCCACGCGCGCAGCAGCATCGGATAGGGGTGCAGCGGCGAATGGAGCACCAGCGAATCGACGTAAGGGGTCCCCAGATTGGCCTGCGAGACGGCGAACGACTGCGCCACCTGCTCTTCGATCGGCGCGGCCGGATCGTAGGGGACCCGGGCGGGATCGTGGCCTGCGAGGGGGGTGAATTTGGTCTGCACGAACAGTTCGGAGCGATCGACCCCCTGCGCTCGCATCCGACCGATCGCCTCGCCGACTCCCGCTTCATTATAGTGTTTGGGCTGACAAGCCGTGTCGATCCCCCGAAATCCCGCCCTCAGGGCCATTTCGGTCAGGTCGGCGGTACGCTGCTCTTTCCACGCCGTCCCGTAAATCAGTGCGGGCATGCGGACGTTTTCGTTGGTAATCACATAAGGGGTCATGGCCTCTCCTCGCTCGGAATGAGAGAGTATAATCCGCGCTTCCTCAAACTCCTCTTTGTGCAAAGGAGACCGCCGCGCCGATCAGCGTGTTATAATATTGCAAAAAGGAGGATGCTCATGGAAACGTTCTGGATTTTGTTCGCCGCTGCGGGCGTTTTGTTCGTCGTCCTCAAATTTGCGCTGCGCAAGGCCGAAGAAGAGGACGAATAACCTCATCAGCGCCAGTGTCCCATGTACAGCCACGCCGCTCCCGCGAGCAGAACCGTGTGGACTATCATCATCCCCGCAAACATCCCCTTGAATTTCTGCGTTTTGTGACGGAACAGACGGCTCCCGTTCACCGCCCCCGCACTCCCGCCGAACGCGGCGAGGCGGAGGAGCGTTTTTTCGCTGATACGGCGACGTTTCGAGCGGGCGAGATATTTGTCGATGCCGAAGGCGGTGAATGTAGTAAGGTTGAGAAAAATTGCGATAAAAAATAAATAGACTAACACGTTAAAAGACTTTCAGATTTAATAAATGCAATTCTACCCTCTCTTGCGATCATCGATATTGTGCTGTTATTATTTCTGATGTTGTCATGCCGATAGTCTAGAACTATGGTGCTTAAAAGGAATTTTTCTTTAGGTAAAGAAAATAGCCTTAAACAGCCCGTATTATGTGTTTCGATGAGATAAATTATACAGAAGGAGTATGTTATTTTGATATTGTGGTGGGTCTTGTAGGACTTGAACCTACGACCAACCCGTTATGAGCGGGTGGCTCTAACCACTGAGCTAAAGACCCTTTGAAGAGGCGACATTATAGTCGCTCCTTGTTTAGACAAAGCTTTTTTTGCCCGTATCGGTGTAGAGGTAGCGAAAACGGTACGCCAGCAGGTTTTCGAGAATCGCGAACATCACCATAAAATTCACAAAACTGCTCCCCCCGTAGCTGAACATCGGCAGCGGCACCCCGACGACGGGGGCGAATCCGATCGTCATCGCGATGTTGACGCTCATGTAGATGAAGAAAAAGAGCGACAATCCCCCCGCCACGACCTTGATGTAATAATCCTCCGCCCACGCCGCGATCAGCAGCAGGTGGATGATCAGCGCGGCGTAGAGCGAGATGAGCAAAAACGCCCCGAAAAAGCCGAACCGCTCGACGACGTAGGCGAAGATAAAGTCGCTGGAGGCGATGGGGAGGAATTTCATCTGCGCCTGCGTGGCGTCTTCTTTGTCTTTGCCGAAAAAGCCCCCCGAACCGACGGCGATGATCGACTGCTCGACCTGGTAGCTCGGTTTTTCGCCGACGAAATCGTGGAGGCGCTGTTTCTGGTAATCGTGCAGCTGGGTATAGATGAGCGGCAGGGAGACGACGAAGGCGATCCCAAGCCCGACCCAGATTTTCCATTTGACGCCGACGATGAACAGCACGCCGAATCCCAGCAGCGCGAGCACGGTCGCCGTCCCCAGGTCGGGTTCTTTGGCGATCAGGAAAAACGGCAGGAGGATGTAAAACGAGAGCTTGGCGAAATCTTTGAGGCCGTAGCCGTCGCGCGGCGGGGGGTTGCGGCTGATCAGGTACGCCAGCATCAGGACGAAGGCGGGTTTGATCAGCTCGGAGGGCTGGAGGGTGAAATGGACGAAAGGGATCTCGATCCACCGTTTGGCCCCCAGCCGCGAATGGCCGACGAACTCGACGGCGAGCAGCAGCAAAATCCCCGTCCAGTACATGATCGGGATCATCCAGAGCATCCGGCGGATCGGCAGCAAAAACACCGCGATGAAGACGCCGATCCCCACGGAGGTGTAGACCATCTGTTTTTGCCCCAGTACGGGATGGATTTCAAAAATGAGCCAACCTGAAGTCAAAATGAGGGGAATGAGCAAAATAATCGTAATGAAATCAAAGTGTGCTAAAATTCGCCGGTCAATATTAAGCACTACAGTCCTTGTTTTTTTTGCTAATTGTAGCACAGCGGACGTTTAGAACCCATCACACTCTACCCTCTAGGATATCAATGAGAGAGCACGAACTTTTTAGCGTTGACGAAGAGAGCGTCCGTCTGGATGTTTTTCTCTCTCAAAAGCTGGGGCAGACCCGCAACCAGATCGTCCAGCTAATCGAGCAGGACGCGATCAGCGTGGAGGGAAAAGCGACCTCCAAAGCGGGACTGAAACTGCGCGCGGGGCAAAGCGTGTCGGTTGTCTTCCCCGAAGCCAAATCGACCCCGCCCCAGCCGATCGATTTCGACGTCGAGGTGCTGTATGAGGATGAGGACGTGCTGGTCATCAACAAACCCAGCGCCCTCACCGTCCACCCCGCCCCCAGCGTCAAGGAACCCACCCTCGTCGACTGGCTCAAGCATAAGGGGGTCAGCCTCTCGACGCTCAGCGGCGAAGAGCGCCACGGGATCGTCCACCGCCTCGACCGGGGAACGAGCGGCGTGATGGTCGTCGCCAAGAACAACCGCGCCCACGAAGCCCTCTCGGCGCAGCTGCAGGACAAAAGCATGGGGCGTTTCTACCTCGCGGTGATCACCCCTCCGCTCAAAGACGAAGTGACGCTCATCGACCGTCCCATCGGCCGAAGCAGCCACAACCGTCTCAAAATGGCAATCACCGAAAACGGCAAAAACGCCAAAACCGAGTTTCGCAAACTCCTCCCCAGCCACGACGGCACCGAAGAGCTGATCGCCTGCAAACTCTATACCGGACGGACCCACCAGATCCGCGTCCACCTCGAGTCGATCAGCCGCCACATCATCGGCGACCACCTCTACGGAAGCCATGGCAAAAGCGGCAGGATGGAACGTATCTTGCTTCATGCCTACAACCTGTATTTCACCCATCCGAGCACCGGGAAAAGGGTCACGTTTACCGCTGCGCCCGACCCCGTGATGGAAGAATACCTACACAAACATTTTGACGCGAAGGAACTGCATGCACTCATCGATCCGAATACCATTGAGCGTTGCTTTAGCACTGAGTCTGTTTAGCGGCTGCGCACCCCAGCCCGCACCCCAGAAAACGGTCACTATCGACTCGACCCTTCCGGTACCGTCGATGAACGGCTACATCGCCGACATCACCTCGGCCGCTTTTGAATGGAAACCGGTCGAAGACATGCGGGTCGTAGGGTACTACGTCTACCGCGATACCCCCGGCGGCGAAGATCCGAACCTGCACCGCATCGCCACCGTTGACAGCCGCTACGCGACCCATTTCGTCGACAGCGACCTCAAACCCAGCAGCCATTACCAGTACCGTTTTGCGACGTTTACCTCCTCGGGCAGCGAATCGGTCGGAAGCGAGACGATGGTGATCGAAACCCTCCCCATGATCGCGCCGGTAAGTTTTTTCCAGTCGGTCGGCAACATGCCCCGCAGCGCCAAACTGCTGTGGCGTCCGCACCCCAACGGAAAAATCAACGGTTACGAGATCGAACGCCAGGAAGCCAACGACCAGAAATGGAACAAGATCGCAACGATCACCGGACGCCTCAACGCCGAATACATCGACCGCGACCTCAAAGACGGCCAGGTGTACCACTACCGCATCAAGGCGGTGACCTACGACAAGCTGGTCACCGAGCCCAGCGAAACGACCAAAGTGATCACCAAACCGCTCCCTCCGGAGATCAAAAACGTCACCGCGACCAACAACCTGCCGCGCGCGATCACCCTCTCGTGGGAGAAAAGCCCGATCACCGACCTGGCCCATTACAACATCTACCGCGCCACTTCGCCGAGCGGTTCGTTCGCCTATCACGTCAAACTCGAATCGACCAACTTCACCGACACGATCAACGAAGACGGTAAATTCTACTTTTACAAAATCACGGCGGTGGACAAAGACGGGCTCGAAAGTCCGCTCACTTCGGTCGCGGTGCAGGGCTCGACCCTCTCCAAACCCCAAACCCCGATCGCCTACGAAGGCAAAGTGGTCGGCGGAGCGGTAGAGCTGCAATGGAAAAGCGGCGATCCGCGCACCGTCAACTACACGATCGTCAAAACGACCAAAACGAGCTGGATCAGCCGCGAGAGCGTCGACATCAACAACATCACGGCGACGTCGTTCCGCGATGCGGACATCAAACCCAACACCCACTATCTCTACGAGATCGTCGGGGTCGATTCGAACGGCATCCGCTCGGTTCCGACCGAAGCGATCGAACTCATCCACGAGGTTAAATAACGCCTATGCCGCATCTGCATCTCGAATCGTTTAAAACGCCCTCTTTCCCCACCCGCTGCGGCGACGTGGAATTCGATTTCCTGGCTCGCAACGCCGGACGGGGGGACGAGTCGCTCATCGCGACCCGCTACAAGGGGAGGGAGTTTTTCCTAGTCCACAAGAAAAACGAAGCCAAAGAGCTTCTCAAAAGCGACAAGGTGACCCGCCCTTCCCCGAATTTCATCGTCAAACACGCCCTCCTGGCCTATGCCGAGTGCGCGGGGCTGAACATCCTCGATTCGAATGTCGACAACGCACCCGAGAATACCCACCTCAAAACCCACGATGCCCTCAAGACGATCGCGTTTTTCGCCGAAAACTTCCCCACGCAACGCGAAGTGCGGATCGAAGTGGGCTTCGGATCGGCGCGCCATCTCCTCCATCAGGCCGAGGCGAATCCCGACGTCCTTTTCATCGGGCTGGAAATTCACAAGCCCTCCATCGAGCAGGCGCTCAAACACATCTCGATCCGCAACCTCTCCAACGTCATGGTGCTCGATTACGACGCGCGCCTTTTCCTGGAGTTCGTCCCCTCCAACGTCGTGGGGAAAATCTACGTCCATTTTCCTGTTCCCTGGGACAAAAAACCCCATCGCCGCGTCATCTCCGAAGCATTTCTGAACGAATCGATCCGCGTCCTCAAACCGCAGGGGACGCTGGAACTGCGCACCGACAGCGAGGAGTACTACCGCTACGCGCTCGAAACCTTCAGCGCCCCGGGCCAAAGCCGTTTCGAAGTATATAAAAACCGCGACATCGTGGTAAGCAGCAAATACGAAGACCGATGGAAACGTCTCGAGAAAAACATCTACGACGTCATTTTCACCTGCGAGACCGAGAGCCCCGAAGCCGAGGCGATCGGCGATTTCACGTTCGGTTCGACCCAAAACCCCGCAGCGGTTCTGGAGCGGATCGGAAGCGAAACGCTCAAACGCGAATGGGGGTTCCTGCACGTCGAGCGGACCTTTACGATCGAGCCCGATTCGGTGATGCTGCGTCTGGCGATGGGGAGTTTCGACCGTCCCGAGAGCTGCTACGTCATCGTCGAGCCCGGACGTACCCGTTATTACCCCTCGCTGCCGGTCCGATCGCGCGCGAACCTCGCCGCCCACACCTTACTAAACGAGTTGCTCCATGGATAAAGTGATCATTGCCGAAAACCTTTCCCTCTCCTACAAAGATTTTGAAACCATCATCTCCAAAGCGACGTTCAGCATCGATGCGGGAAGCTTCGTCTTCATCACCGGGGCCAGCGGAAGCGGCAAATCGACGCTCCTCAAATCGCTCTACGGCGCCATCGAGCCCCGCGCCGGACAGCTCGTCGTCGGCGGGGTAAAAATGAACCGCATCAGCACCTCCAAGCTCAACTTTCTGCGCCGCCATATCGGGATCGTCTTCCAGGACTACAAACTGATCAAAGAGTGGACGATCGAAAAGAACGTCATGCTCCCGCTCATCATCTCGGGCTACACCAAAGACGTCAGCGGCGCGCAGGTCCAAAAACTCCTCGGGCACGTCAAACTGATCCATCAGGCGGGGAAATACCCCCCAGAACTCTCCGGCGGTGAACAGCAGCGGGTTGCGATGGCGCGCGCGCTGGCCCACAACCCTATCCTCATCCTCGCCGACGAACCGACGGGGAACCTGGACGAATACTCCTCGCAGGTAATCTGGAACCTGCTGGAGGGGGCGAACACCCAGCTCAAAACGACGATCGTCGTGGTCACCCACAACATCCCTTCGTCGATCACGGTGCCGTACAAACATTTCCATATCGATATGGGGACCATTCATGAAATCGCTTAAAAATCATATCTCCCTCATCGTCGCGCTCTTCACCGTTTTGTTCTCGGTCCAGATCTACGTCGCGGTCGACCGCACCATCGCCGCGTACGAAGACCGCCTCAAACAAGACTACTCGATCATCGTCGTCGCGAACAAAACGATGAGCGAAGCGGAATTCAAAGCCCTCGACAAACTTGTCGAACGGAGCGAGCCGATCGCCACCGACCAGGTTCTCGAACGGCTCAAAGGGGAAATGAGCAAGAAAAATCTCGAACTCCTCAAAGTGACCCTTCCCAAGTTTTACCGGATCTATCTGGGGCGCTTCCCGACCCCTTACGAGATCGAAACGCTCCAGAAACGGTTCCAGAAGCATTCGGCGATCGAACGGGTCGAGGGGTATGCCCAGACCCACGATACCGTCTACAAGCTGATGCTCCTTTTCAAAGACGTCGTGCAGATTTTCTCGATCGCGATCGCCGCGGTGACGTCGCTGCTGATCCTCAAAGAGATGCGCCTGTGGCAGTTCCAGCACGCGGAGCGGATGAGCATCATGGCCCTCTTCGGCGCCCCCGTGTGGCTCCGTTCGGCGGTACTGTTCCGTCTGGCCATCGTCGATGCGATCATCGCGACGATCATCATGTGCCTGGCCTTTTTCGTCATCGACCAGTACGGCTGGATGGACCAGCTGCTGCGCACCGTCGGCATCAGTATCCAGCTCTTCGATTTCGTCAACGACGCCGTCCGCTCGCTGGCCATCGCGCTGGGCGTCTCGATCGTGCTGACCCTGACGATCGTCATCGGGCACGACGAAGAGGAATAGATGAAGATCTTCGCCTCCCTCCTCGCCTCGTCGCTGCTGTGCGCTTCGCTCGATGCCGCGGCCATCGACGACAAGATCCACAGCACCTCCAAAAAGCTCAGCCAGACGAAACAGACCTATTCGACGCTCAACGCCAAGCTCAACGAGACAGCGCAGAAGATCATCAAGCAAAAGCAGGTCGTCACCGTCCAGCAGCAGCATCTCAACACCCTCGTCGAAGAGCTTAAATCCAAAGAGACGATCTACAACACCAACAAAATGACCCTGCGCCAGCTCGAGGCCCAGCAGAACATGCTGATCAAAACCCAAAACGAAATCGAACAGCGGCTCGTGTTCGCACTCGCACGCAACACCTCGATCTCGCTGCTGATCAACGACGACCGGGCTAAGGAAGCCGATGCGATCATCACCGAAGAGGCGCTCAAACTCCACCTCAAACAGATCAACGCCGAAATCAAGGAGCTCAATACCCTCTTTGCGATGAACGCCGAGCGCATCAGCGGCCTCTCTTCACAGACGACGGTACTCAAACAGTCCATCGCGGTGATCGACCGGCAGAAAAATACCGTTCTGGAGACCAAAAAAGAGACCGAGAAAGCGATCGCCCTCCTCGAAAAAGAGAAACAAGATTACGTCAAATCGCTGAATCGGATCCTCAAACAGCAGCGTTCGCTCCAAAACACCCTCGCCAGCCTCAACATCATTAAACGCGAATCGCTGCGGCCCAAAAAAGTCGCCGCCAAACAGCCGCTCCAGAAACCGGGTTCCAAGCCCGTCCCCGCAGACGTCAAACAGGCGGTGGCCGAATATCGCCCCTCCAATGTCTCCTCGTACTCGGGAGAGCGGACGATTGCCCCGCTGGACGGATACGTGGTCACGAAACGTTTCGGCCCCTACACCGATCCGATCTACGGGATCAAAATCTTCAACGAATCGGTTTCACTCCGCCCGACCGAGAGCGACGCGAAAGTCAAAGCGGTCTTCAACGGAAAGGTAATCCTCGCCAAACCCACCGCCATGCTCGACAACGTGGTCATTATCGAACACGACAACGGTCTGCACACGATCTATGCCCACCTGGACAAAATCGCTCCTACGGTCGAAGTGGGAAAACGACTCAGACAAGGTGCGGTCATCGGCCGCGTCGCCCGTGAACTGATGTTCCAGGTAACCCAGCGCAACGCCCACATCAACCCTCTCGAAGTAATACGTTAAGGGTATGCGCCCGGATGCGGGAGAATAATCGACTTTTGTTTTAAAACGGCCAGATCGCATGGACGAGCTTACTGCCCCATCCCTGGTTGACCGAGCGGTCAATATCTCCCTGATTGACGTACATGATTTTCGCATCCGAGATTTTCGCCGAATTGATCTGGTTGTTCTGGTCAATGTCGTACGGACGGATCACGCCGCTGAGCTGCATGATCTGTTTTTCGCTGTCAACCATGATCTCGCGGCGCCCGGTGATGAAATAGTTGCCGTTGGCCATCACTTTGACGATCCGCGCCGATACCGTCGTGGTGAACGACGCATCTTTCGTCGCCGTTCCCGACCCGGCGTAATTGGAATTCGATCCTGCGCTGAAACCGATGTTGGCGAGTCCGTTGAGTTTGTTGACCGCCGAATTGACCGCCGAATTTTGCCCCGTAGAGGTGAACAATCCGCCGTTGAGGCCGAGGGTATCGGCTTCGGTGAGCGCCTTCCTCGCCGTATTGGAGCTTTTGACCGTTTCGGAGATGACGACGGTCACGATATCATTGACGTGCATCGCCTTATGATCCGAGAAAAGGGGGCTGTCCCCCTGCCCGAACAGGCTACCGCGCGAAGCGAATGCACTCTCTTCTTCGCGTGAGGGCATCTCTTCGACGTACTTGGGCGGCTGGAAGTCCATCTCGGGATCGGTAAGGCGTGCCGTACAGCCGCTAAGAAGCAGCGAAGCGGAGAGAATCGAGAGGTAAAGAGGTGCGCGCATTCAGGTATCCCGGTCTAATTTGGCTATAATTAAGCAAAAAGAGTTCCAAGGAAACCAATGAGCCTCAAAGAGCAGATTAACAACGATATCAAAACCGCGATGAAAGAAAAAGACAATGCCAAACGCGACGCATTGCGCCTTCTCAGCAGCGCATTCAAGCAGATCGAAGTCGACGAGCGCAAAGAACTCAGCGACGAGGACGTGATCAAAATCATCCAGAAACAAGTGAAACAGCGCAACGAAGCGATGGTCCAGTACCGCGATGCGGGGCGCGAAGACCTGTACGACAAAGAGGCTTCCGAAGCGGCGATTTTCGAAACCTATCTCCCCAAACAGCTCTCCGACGAGGAGCTTGAAACCGCACTGCGTTCTATCATCGCCGAAGTGGGAGCCGCCTCGATGAAAGAGATCGGCAAAGTGATGGGGGCGGCATCCAAAACCCTCGGTGGACAGGCCGACGGCAAACGTATCAACGAGTGCGCCAAAAAAATCCTCGGCTAAATCCCCCTCTTTCTTAACGTTTAAATCGGTTTGGGATAGCCGTAGTAATACCCTTGGGCGTAGTCGACCCCGATCTCGCGGAGCACCTCAAGGGTCTCTTCGTCCTCGACGTATTCGGCAATCGTTTTCTTGCCGAACTCCTGCGCGATCTGGTTGATGTGCTTGACGAATATGCGGTCTTTTTCGTTGACCGTGATATTTTTGACGAATTCCCCGTCGATTTTCACGTATTCGGCATCGAAATATTTCAGGTAGACGAACGACGAGAACCCTGACCCGAAATCATCGAGGGCGAAATTGATCCCCTCGTTTTTCATCGCCTCGATGATCTCGATGAGCCCTTTGACGTTATGGATCGCCTCGCGTTCGAGGATCTCGATCGTCACCCCGTGTTTTTTCTTTTTGGGGTCGTTGTCGTAATGGCTTTTGATCTGGTCGATGTAATTGCCGTTAAAGAGGCTGTTGGTCGAGAGGTTGAAGAAAAACTCGACGTCCCACAGCTTTTTCTCTTCCCTGGCCGCAAGCCCTTTGTTCAGGACGATATGGTCGATTTTGCACGCCATTCCGAGGCTCTCGGCCACTTCGATGAACTGTCCGGCCGCCATCACCCGCTCGCCGTCGCGAATCCGTGCCAGCACTTCGTACCCGAACAGTTTGTTCGTTTTGACGTTATAGATGGGCTGAACGTACGGCTCGACACGTCCCTCGTCGATGGCGCGGCGGAGGAATTCCCCTTTTTTCTGGATCTCGGCCGCCATCTCCTGGTCGGTCTGGTCGGCTCTGGCGATCGTGTTTTTCCCGGCCCGTTTGGCCTTGTACATCGCCAGATCCGATCCCGTCAGGAGCGCTTCGATGTTTTCCCCCTGCTCGGGGTATTCGGCGACGCCGAAGCTCGCGGTGAGCTTGATCTGGTCGTACATCAGCGAGATGGGTGAATTCTCGAGGCTGGAACGGAGTTTTTCGACGACAACATACCCTTTTTCGTACGGCGTTTCGGGAAGGATCACGGCGAACTCGTCCCCGCCGATCCGTGCGAGGATATCGGCATTACGGAGGTTGCTTCCCAGAATTTCGGTCACCTCTTTGAGGACCACGTCCCCCGCGGCATGCCCGTACGTGTCGTTGATGTATTTGAAGTTGTCCAGATCGATCATAAGAACCGAGAATTTATGACGGTGGCGGTCGGAGCGTTTGATCTCGTAAGAGAGGAACTCTTCGAATTTCCGGCGGTTGTAAAGCCCCGTGAGGTAATCGCGATCCGAGAGGTGCTGGAGCTTTTCGTAATAGTCCTGGATCGAATCGAGCATTTTGTTGACGTAGCTCTCGATGTTTTTGACCTCGAGGATTTTGGTTTTGAGGGTGACCCGTTTGCCCATGTCGTTTTGGTGGATGATATCCTGGATCATCCCGATAAACTGTTTGAGCGGCTGCACCAGCAGCGAATTGAGACGGAAATAGAGGATGGCAAAAATCAGTACCGTGAAAATGACGAAAAAGATGATGAACGAATTGACCATCGTCGTCAGGGAGATTTTGAGGTTGGCGACCGGGAACCGGACGTCGATGACGCCGTTGATGTCCCCGATTTTCGCGTTGGTGTGACAGCTGAGGCACTCTTGCTTGACGACGATCGGGTAGAGGTAGCGGATCTCGTCATCACCGGTAAGGATCTCTTCGCCTTTCATCGCCTTCATGACCATCGGATCGTGCTCCCTGGCCTGTTTGTCGTGTTCGCGGTCGCCGAAAAGCTCGGCGACGATGGGGCTCCGGTAGGCGTTGATCCGCATGTCGGGTTCGACGTCGTTGAGCCGGACGATGATCGCGTCGAGCTCCTCTTTGCTCCACCCTTTTTCCATCGCCGAATAGAGCGCTTCGAACGCCATCCGGCTCGTTTTGCGGGCATCGACGCGGGCGAGGTCGTCGATCGCGCGCTGTTTGATGAAAATACCGTAGACGAACGCGATCGCAAGGCTTGCCAGAAGTGAAAGTATGACCGTTTTCGCGATCAGCCGTTTATAGGTCGTGTACCGTTTTGTCACTGGAGGATCCTACCGATTTTTCTTGATTTTTTAATTATATCGGTGTGACCCTTAATTTAAAAATATAACTTTTTCTTTTTATATCTTGGGGAGAGGCCGAGGGAATCAGCCGTTTTTGAGGGTTCGCAGTGCCGTTTCGACGTCGTCCTGGCGCATCAGCGATTCGCCGACGAGAAAAGCGTCGACCCCCGCTTTGTTCAGGTCTTCGAGCTGTCCGTGCTCATAAATGCCGCTTTCGGCCACGATGATTTTGCCGTTGGGGATCAGCGGGATGAGATCATAAGAGAGGTTCATGTTCATCTCGAACGTCTGGAGGTTTCGGTGGTTAATCCCGATGATGTCGGCCCCCGCGTAGATCGCCTTGGTCAGTTCGGCCTTGTCATGGATCTCGACGAGCGCTTCCATCCCCAGGTGGCGGGTGTAATTGAGCAGCTCTTTGAGCTCGCTTTTTGAGAGGGCCGCCGCGATAAGGAGGACAAAATCGGCACCGTAGACGAGCGCTTCGAGCAACTGGTATTTGGAAACGATGAAATCTTTGCGCAGAAGGGGAATGCTGACGTAACGACGGATTTCGGCGAGGTAGTCGAGGCTCCCCTGGAAAAAATGGGGTTCGGTCAGGACCGAAATGGCGTTCGCTCCGCCCCGCTCGTACCCTTGCGCGATCGCGATGGGATCGAAATCTTCGCGGATGACCCCTTTGGAGGGGCTGGCCTTTTTCACTTCCGAGATGATCCGGTAGGGTTCCTCGGGAGTCGAGGTCAGAAACGCCCGGACGTCACGGGGGGCACGGGCGTTGAACGCCAGAGAGCGCCCCAGCCACTCCATGCTGAATTTGGCCTCGCGCTCTTTGAGGTCCTCTTTGGTTTTTTTGATGATGTCATCTAAAATCATTTCGTTTTCTCCTTGGGTTTGCACGCTTCGATCGCTTTGAGGTGGTCGCGCACCTCCTGCTCGTCGGTACCGATCATCGATTCGACCTGTTTGATGAGCCGGAGCGCTTCGGCGCATTCGCCCCGTTTGTAATGGCCCCATGCGAGCGAATCGATGTAAAACGGCGAATCGGGCTGTTTTTCGAGAGCGCGGCGGACGTATCCCATCCCTTCGCTGACATTGACGTCGTGATCGATCATCAGGTAGCCCAGGTAATTGAGATAAAGCGGCTCTTCGATGTCGTCCGCCGCTTTTTTGAGCTTGGCGACGACATCGGCGACGAGAGCGGGATCGTTTCGATCCACAGAGCCTTCATAGCGGTAAACGGCGCTCTGTGCAAGGAAAAGCGGGTTATCCTGGTCTTCGTATAGCGTCATCGCCAGGGCGGAAGCCTTGTCGAAAGCCCTGGCCTGTACGTAGAGATCGAGAAGCATCGAATCGTTCAGATGCGATCTCTCGAGCAACGCCGTCATTTTGGCGTAATCTTTCAAAAAAAGGTAGATTTTAAGGGCCTCTTCGGCGGAAGCGGCGTCACCGAAGGCATCGTAAACCTGCTCGTACATCGCCGCAGCGTCGCCGAGCGCTCCGCCGTCGCCGTAAAAACTAGCCAGCCGTTTGCCGATCACGACGCTGTTACCCTGCGTGCCGATATGCTCTTTGAGAAATTTGACCGCTTCGGCCTTGCGCCCCAGATGGGCGTACTCGATGAGGGCGATCCTCTCGGCGGTATTGTGGTCAAACCCCATCGCATACGCTTTTTTCAGCGCGCCGAGTGCCCCTTCGTAATCGGCGAGTTTCAAACGCGCCTCGGCGTAGAGGAGATGATCGGGGGCTTTGGGATTGTTCTGGGTGAGGAGGAATGCTTTCTGCGAAGCCTGGGCGAAATCGCCCCCCTTGATCAGCGCGATCACTTCGAACCGTTTGAGGATTTCGTCGTTCGGAGATTTGGCGAGTGCCTCGGCGGTCATTTTCGCGAGCGTTTTGGTGTCGTTGGCGTGTTCGAGCATCTTGAGCGACTGGTAGAGGTATTCGCTCTTAGCGGTCTTTTTGTGAAGTTCGGCGAAAAAAGCCGATGCGCGGTGGTATTTGTGCCGCACCTGCGCGTCGAGGGCATAGAGGGCGAAGGTGTCTTCGAACGTATTGATCTGGATCGCGGGTTTGGGAACGGCGGCCGAATGGGCGAGCACGGCCCCCACGATAAGGGCGAAAAGGGTTTTAGTCATGGATGATCCCCGGGCATTCGGCTTTGAGCTCGTCGATGCGGTGCCGGAAATAATCCCAGAACGGAAAGGTCCGGCACTGCAGCGGTCTGGCTTCGTATATGCTACACCCGTTTCGTGAACGGCTGAAAAACACGCAGTCAAACGACCCGTTTACCTTTACCTCTTTGAGGGAATAGCGATACCCCTCTTTGCGCAGGTAGGTACGTCGGAACTCCCCCTCCTCCATCTCCAACAGTTTTGCGATGGCGGCGATTTCGGTCACGGAAACGAAGATGTTGCCGCTCTCTCCCGTACAGCAGTTCCCCCCGCACGAAGCGCAGGCGGAAGGGTCGAACGCGTAACAGAAACCTTCGCGGGTCATTAAATCGGACATTTGATACTGTGCGCCTTTGCTTTATCGTAAATTGCCTGCACCGCAGGGGAATACCGCTCTCCCTCCAACGTGATCAGCGGGGAGAGCACATTCAAAAGGGAGCGGCTGTTTTTTTTCAGATGGAGCATCACCAGCGTGCTGGGACGGTCCTCTTTGGAATGGACGAATTGTACATCAACGACTCTTAATCCTGAACTCTCGCACGCGGCGCACAGCTGGACGAACTGCCGCGCGTCGTAACAGATCGCCGCTTCGCCGTCGGATTTGAGGAGCTTGGAAATCTTGGCGATGAACGCTCCGATAGGGAGATGGACGTTATAGCGGGCCTGATGGAGCATCGGGTGGACGCTGCGCGAAACCCCCTCGTGATAAAACGGCGGGTTCGAGACGATCCAGTCGTAACTCCCGTGCGGCCCGTGTTCGAGGAAATCCCCCTCATAGAGCGTGTACGCGATCCCGTTGACTTGCGCATTACGGCGGGCGAACTGCGCATAAACGTCCTGCTTTTCGACCGCTTCGAGTTCGACCCCTGGGAAATCGCGCGCGATGAGCAATCCCACGATTCCGCATCCCGCCCCGACGTCGAGCGTCCGCCCTTTGGGGGAGAACAGGGAAATAAACCCGTACAGCAGGATCGAATCGCTGTTGTAGCAATACCCCTCATCGGGCTGGTAAAGGAGCATCAGAGCCTCTCAGATGTATTATAATGTCGAAATTATACCTTTTATACAGGCTTACTACCATGATTATTATCCCCGCCCGTCTCGCTTCCACCCGATTTCCCGAAAAAGTGCTCGCCGATATCGGCGGCCTGCCGATGGTGGTCCGCACCGCCAAGCGCGTTGAGGCTATCGACCGCGTCGTGGTCGCGTGCGACGACGAAAAAATCCTCGACATCTGTGCCGCGCACGGAATCGAAGCGCGCCTCACCTCGACGACCCACAAAAGCGGCACCGACCGGATCAACGAATGCGCCCAGATCCTCGACATTCCCGATGAAGAGCTCATCATCAACGTCCAGGCCGACGAGCCCTTCATCGAAACCGAAGTACTCGAACGGCTCTACGAGCGCCTCAACGCCCTCAAAGCCGCGAACGAACCGTTTGTCATGGCGAGCTGCTACAACGCGATCAACACCGAAACGGCCCAAGACCCCAACCTCGTCAAAGTGATCACCGACGTCCACCACAACGCGATCTATTTCTCCCGCAGCCCGATCCCTTTCAACCGCAGCGGGGAAGCCTCCTACTTCGGCCACATCGGCATCTACGGCTTTACGAAAAAAAGCCTGCACGACTTCTGCGCGCTGGGGGAGGCGCCGCTGGAGGACATCGAAAAGCTCGAGCAGCTCCGCGCCCTCTACCACGGCAAAAAAATATCGATGGTCAAAGTCGAGAGCACCGGATTCGGGATCGATACGCTAGAGGATCTCGAACGGGCCAAAAAGATTTTCGGAATCTAAACTCTCCATTTGCTACGCTGTTGCTACGCAGCAGGCGTACAATAATCGGATCGAATTGTTTTTAACAAGGAGCTTCCATGTCTCTCATCGAAATCTTCACCGATTACGTACTCAACCGCAAAAGCCTCAAAGAATACGTCGAAGTGCGCAAAACGATCAACGAACGGGGCGAATTCAATGACGCGAAACTGATCCGCGCGCAGGAGATTCTCGAACGGCTTAAAGCCGAAGAGCCCGAAGTGTACGAGGGGATGTACGAAACGCTTGCCAAGGTCTACGCCCGCAACGCGGGACTGACGGTCGAATACCCCATCGAGTTCATTCGGCAGATTCTACGGATGTACCGTGGTCACGAAACCCCTACACAGGTATATGAAGAGTACAAACGGGTGCTCGAACACTATCACCACGACGTATAAACAATAAAAGAAAATGATTTAGAAAAAAAACGGAAGAAGAAGCGCTTTCCCCTCACGGGGGAAGCAGGAGAAAAACAATTTAGATATTGTCGCGGATGCCGAGTTCTGCGATAACTTTGTTGTAGCTCTCTTTGTTTGTGCGTTTGAGGTAACGCATCAAACGGCGGCGCTGACCGACGAGTTTCAAAAGACCAAGACGTGAAGAGTGGTCTTTTTTGAATGTTTTAAGGTGCTCTGTCAAAGTGTTGATGCGAGTCGTCAACAAAGCGATTTGTACTTCGCTTGAACCTGTGTCGCCTTCTTTTTTCTGGAACTGAGTGATAATCTGCGCTTTTTTCGCCGTATCCAAAGCCATAATAGCCTCCTGATGGGTATAAATATTACCTGTGATGGACGATTCCATAACAAGCAGGGTCGGAATTATACCTGAATTTTCCCTTTTTGCGGCAAAAACATCCTCTAATTATTTTTGGCTATAATACCCCTCAAATAGATGCGGAGGAACCTCTCGGATGCTGATGACCCGTGCCAGTGAATATGCCCTTCTTTCGCTCATCGTGCTGGCCAGGGCGCAACGGGCGCTCGATGCCGACACCCTCTCGCGGGAGCTCGATATTTCGAAAAGCTTTCTGGCCAAGATTCTGCAGGCGCTTGCCCGAAAAGGGATCCTCAACTCCTACAAAGGGGTGAACGGGGGGTTTGAACTCGCCCGTCCCTGCGGCGAAATCACGGTTCTGGAGGTAATGGAAGCGGCCGAGGGGAAAAGCCCCGCGGTGTTCAGCTGTTCCCCTTCCGCCGATGACTGCCCTTCGAACAAGGCGACCACCTGTTCGCTCTGGCCGTTTCTCAACCGCCTCCAAAACAAAGTCGACGGCTTCCTGGGGACCCTGACCCTCGAAGCGATCCTGGAAGAGTAATCCTTGGCAAAAGCGAAAAACAAGACCCCCGACGTCAAAAGCGTCCTCTCGACCCTCTTCGCCTCACGTGACCTTTCGGTCGTCTTTTTCGTCATGGCGATCCTGGCGATCATCATCGTCCCGCTCCCCAGCGCCGTACTCGACCTGCTCCTCGCGGTCGTCATCGCGATGTCGGTGCTGATTTTGCTGATCTCGCTCTACATCCCCAAACCGACCGACCTGACGACCTTTCCGACCCTGCTGCTCATCATCACCCTCTTTCGTCTCGCCCTGAACATCGCGACGACGCGGATGATCCTCAGCCACGGGCACGAAGGGCCCGAAGCGGTCAGTGACATCATTACCAGTTTCGGTAATTTCGTCGTCGGCGGAAACTACGTCATCGGGATCATCATTTTCTGTATCCTGGTATTGATCAACTTCATGGTCATCACCAAAGGTTCGGGACGCGTCGCCGAAGTCGCAGCCCGCTTCACCCTCGATGCGATGCCCGGTAAACAGATGGCGATCGACGCCGACCTCAACAGCGGCCTGATCGACGAAGCCGAAGCCAAACGCCGCCGCGCCGAAATCCTGCAGGACGCGAACTTCTACGGGGCGATGGACGGTTCGAGCAAATTCATCAAAGGGGATGCGGTCGCGGGGATCATCATCACGCTGATCAACATCATCGGCGGCTTCCTGATCGGGATTTTCCAGTTCAACCTCGACGTCGCCTCCAGCGCCGAAACCTATACCCTCCTCACTATCGGGGACGGTCTGGTGTCGCAGGTCCCCGCGCTGATCATCTCCACCGCGACGGGTATCATGATCACCCGCGCTTCCAACGACGAAGGAAACTTTGCCGAAGGAAGCATCAAGCAGCTCATGGGCAATGCCCGCGTCATGATCATCGTCGGGTTCATCATGCTCGTATTCGCCGCCGTCCCCGGGCTTCCGACACTGTCGCTCGGTTTTGTCGGAATCATCTTTGCCGCACTGGGATACGCCCTGCACAAGTACGAAAAAGGGGAACTCGTCCTCACCACCGCACCGGCCAAAAAACCGGGTGCCGCCCCCGGCGAAGAGGGAGTTCCCGCCGCGCCGCGCAAAAAGACCAACGAAGAGATCGCCAAAGAAGAGGAGGCGGCCCTCGAAGATATCCTCAAAATCGAAATGCTCGAACTCACGCTGGGCTACCAGCTCATCCGTCTCGCCGACAGTGCGCAGGGGGGCGACCTGCTCGAGCGGATCCGCTCGATGCGGCGTAAAATCGCCTCGGATTTCGGCTTTTTGATGCCGCAGGTACGTATCCGCGACAACCTCCACCTCAAACCAAACCAGTATGAAATCCTCCTCAAAGGGGTCAATATCGGCGACGGGATCATCCAGCCCGACCGCTTCCTCGCGATGGACAGCGGGATGGCCGTGGGAGAAATCAAAGGGGAACCGACCAAAGAACCCGCCTTCGGACTCGATGCGCTGTGGATCGCCCCCGAGCTCAAAGAAGACGCGATCATCAACGGCTATACCGTCGTCGACCCCGCCACGGTCATCTCGACGCACATGAGCGAGCTGATCAAGAAATACGCCGAGGAGCTTCTGACCCGCCAGGAGACCCAGGCGCTCATCGACAAGATCAAAAATGACTATCCGGTCGTGATCGACGACCTGCTCAAAGTGGCCAATATCGGTCTGATCCAGCGGGTTTTCAAAGCACTGCTGCACGAGCGGGTACCGCTCAAGGACATGATCACGATCCTCGAAACGATCGCCGACGTCTGCGAATACACCAAAAACGTCGAAATCATCACCGAACACGTCCGTTCCAAACTCTCGCGGATCATCACGCAGCAGTATGCCGGTTCGGACGGCATCATCCGGCTGCTGACGTTTGATACGATGAGCGAGCAGAAAATGCTCGAAAAAACGACCGAACGCGACGGGGTGCGCCAGCTGCTTCTCAATGTGGGCGAAATAAACAACCTCATCCAGGCAACCAGCGCCAAGGCGACCGAGCTTCTCCAAAAAGGGATTTCGCCGATCATCATCATCGTCGATCCCAAACTCCGCCGCCCGCTGGCCGAGATTTACGAGCGCTTCAGCCTCGACATCATCACCCTCTCGCATGCCGAAATCGACTCGAACGCGAAATTCGAAGTCCTCGGTTCCATTTCGATGGAATGACGGCACCGACAAAGACTTACCTTAAGGAACGTATTGAATGACTAAAACTTTTCACCACCTCTCCCACATCGATCTCGACGGCTACAGCTGCCAGCTTGTGATGGCCCAGACGCCGCACACGATGATCAGCTACAACGCCAATTACGGCGCCGAGGTGATGGACCGTCTCGAAGAGATCATCGAGAGCCTCAAAAAAAACAAGCAGGAAGCAACGATCCTGATCACCGACCTCAACCTTTATCCCGAAGAGGCCAAATGGCTTAACAACGAGGTAAACCGTCTCAACGACAACGGCTGGAACGTGACGATCACCCTCCTCGACCACCACGGCAGCGGCCGCGAAACGGCGGCGCAGTACCCCTGGTACTACCTCGACACCGAGCGTTGCGCGACAAAAATCACCTACGACTATGCCTGCGAACACTACGGACTCGAACGCGGCGGATGGCTCGAAGCCTTCGTCGCGGTCGTCAATGCGGTCGATCTGTGGAAACAGAACGAAGAGGCCGATTTCGAATACGGCAAGGTGTGTATGCGCCTCATCTCCGAAGCGCGTGAACTGAGCCGCGTCATGTTCGGCGACGAGGACCGCGCCTACAAACTCGCCCTCCTCGAACAGGCGGCACAGATGCGCGATCTCCCCAACGCCCCCATCGTTCTGGACGAAGCGCTCCACAAAATGAAAAAAGAGTTTTTCAAAGACGGCGTCGACAACACCCTTGATAACCTCTCGACCAAGTACATCGTCGCGCTGCTGGGGACCAAACGCTCGGTCATGACGATTTATTACAAAGGATGGCGCGGTTTTCTCAGCTACGGCCTGGGGAATACGTCGATCATCGGCAACGGCTTTTTGACCGAATACCCCGATTACGATTTCATCGTCGACGTCGGAACGCGCGGAACGATGAGCCTGCGCGGACATAACCGCGTCGACGTGGCCCAGATGGCCGGCGAATGGGTAGGCGGAGGGGGACACCCCAACGCCGCCGGAGGACGGATTCAGGGTTTCAAAGAACAGTTCCGCTACGACAAGGTCAAACGCCAGATGGAAGATATGCTCGCCAACAAAGAGTCGATGCCGGGAAAATTGCCACATAAGATTGAAGAGTAACGTTACAAGGATTCAATCTTGATTCAGATCAACAGCCTCACCAAAAGCTACGGGGAGCGTATCCTCTTCGACAACCTCTCACTACGCCTCAACGCGGGGGACAAGGTCGGCTTCGTCGGCCGCAACGGAACCGGCAAATCGACGCTGTTTAAAATCATCCTCGGAGAAGAGCCCTATGACTCCGGCGAAGTGATCATCCCCAAAAACTACCGGATCGGGACGCTGCGTCAGCATCTGCATTTCACCCACAAAAATGTGCGCGAGGAGTGCGCGTCGGCGCTCAGTGCCGACATGGCACACGAAGTCTACCGCGTCGAAAAGATCCTCTTCGGCCTGGGCTTTACGCAGGAGGATCTCGACAAAGACCCCCACAGTTTCTCGGGGGGATACCAGATACGCCTCAACCTCGTCAAGCTCCTCGTCACCGAACCCAACCTTCTGCTGCTCGACGAACCGACCAACTACCTCGACATCGTCTCGCTCCGCTGGTTGGCCAGCTTCATCCGCAGTTTTGAGGGGGAAGTGATCCTCATCACCCACGACCGCGATTTCATGGATTCGGTCACGACCCACACGATGGGGCTGCGCCGCCGTAACATCAGCATCATCCGCGGCGGCACCCGCAAATACTACGACCTGATGGACCAGGAAGACGAACTCTATCTCAAGACCAAAGCCAACCACGACAAAAAGCGCGCCGAGCTCGAAGATTTCGTCGCCCGCAACAAAGCCCGCGCTTCGACCGCCACGCAGGCGCAGTCGAAACAAAAAGAGCTCGACAAAATGGGAATCATGGAGGATCTGGAGGGAGAAAAGAGCCTCGCATTCAGTTTCAGCTACGCCCCCACCCCCGCCAAGCTCGTCATGCAGGCCAAAGAGCTCTCTTTCGGCTACGCCGAAAACGCCCCCCTCTTTCAGAACCTCTCGTTCGCCCTCGAAAAAGGGAAGCGCCTCGCCATCATCGGTAAAAACGGCAAAGGGAAATCAACGCTCCTCAACTGCCTCGCGGGGCTGCTCACCCCAAGCGGCGAGGTCACGTTCCACCCCTCCACCGCCATCGCACATTTCGGCCAGACCAACATCGACCGCCTAGACAAGAACCATACGGTGACGCAGGAGATCCAGAGCGCGGATGCGAGCATGAACAACGTACGTATCCGTTCCATCTGCGGCACGATGATGTTCAGCGGCGACGATGCCGACAAAAAAATCTCCGTCCTCAGCGGGGGCGAACGGAGCCGCGTCATGCTCGGCAAAATCATCGCCACCCCCGCCAACCTCCTCTTTCTGGATGAGCCGACCAACCACCTCGATATGTACTCCATCGACGCCCTCACCGACGCGATCAAATCTTTCGAAGGTTCGGTCGTCCTCGTCACCCACTCGGAGATGATGCTCCGCGCCCTCGCCGACGCCCTCGTCATCTTCCGCGAAGGGAACGCCGAGTTCTTCGACGGCACGTACGATGAGTTTCTGGAGAAAATCGGCTGGGACGAGGAGCTCGACGATGCCCCCAAACCCGCCAAAGCGACCCCCAACACCAACAAAAAAGAGACCAAGCAGCAGCGCGCCGCCCTCGTGCAGGAGCGTTCCAAACTCCTTTCCCCTCTCAAAAAAGAGGTCGAGAAATGCGAAAATACGATCATGGAGCTCGAAGAGAAACTCAAAACTTCCCATGAGCTTCTAACGACCTATTCCAATCAAGGGGAGACCTCCAAACTCCTCGAACTCTCCAAGCAAGTCGGCGAAGACGAGAAGAAAATCGAGGAGCTCTTCGAGAAGCTCGAAACCGCGAGCGACGAAATCACCCGTATCGAAGCTGAATACGAGGCGAAGCTTGCCGAGCTCTAAAACCCGCCTCGACAAGCTCCTAGGCTCGCTGGGTTATTGCACACGCAAAGAGGTTGCCGTACTCCTCAAAGAAGAGGTCATCACCCATATCGAAAACCTTCCCCTGAAACCAGACACCAAGGTCTCCCATGAGGAGATCCTCTTCGAGAGCGAACCCCTCGATCCGCCGCAAGGGATGGTGATTTTGATGCACAAACCCACGGGCTACGTATGCAGCCACGACGACGGCGAAGGGCGTCTCGTCTACGACCTCCTCCCGACCCGCTGGCGGCTCCGCGATCCCAAAATCTCGACCGTCGGACGCCTCGACAAAGAGACATCCGGCCTGCTGCTCCTCACCGACGACGGTACGCTGCTCCACCGCCTCACTTCCCCCAAACACAAAGTGCCCAAAGTCTACGAAGCGACGCTCGACCGGCCGTTAAAAGGGGACGAAGGAGAGATTTTCGCCTCGGGGACGCTGATCCTGAACGGCGAGAAAACCCCGTGCCTCCCCGCGAAACTGGACATCATCGACGATACCCACGTCACGCTGGAGATCACCGAGGGGCGCTACCATCAGGTACGGCGGATGTTCGCGGCGGTAGGGAACCACGTCACCGCCCTACACCGCTCTACGTTCGGGGAGTTGACGTTGGGGGAGTTGGAGGCGGGGGAATACCGCCTCATCGACGCAGAATCATTGACTTAATCCACTAGTACAATCCCCATCGATTCGAGGAGAAACAGCGCCTCGTATCGGTTAAAAATTGCCCCCTTGAGATGATTGGAGCGAATGTCGATCATCGTGTTGGAGGCGTCGGTAAAGTTGGCCGCCTCCAGATGGGTGTTGCCGAACAGCGCCCCTTTGAAATCGGTTCGGCTAAAATCGGCTTTGATAAAACTTCCGTTGCGAAAATCGACTTCTTTGGCTCTACACTCCCGCATCACCAGTCCCTCTATGTTCAGACCGAAAAAGTTGCTGTCGTTTAGGATGCACTCGCGAAATCGGATCGGATCGGCATTGAGGAGACTCTTCCAGTCCGCCATCGTCCAGTCGATCCCGACCATCTTGCACGAGACAAAATCGACATCGCTCATTTTGGTGTTGGTGAGTTTCATGACGCTCAGGTTGCAGTTCTCGAAACGGCATTCGGTGAATTTGCAGGAGGAGAAAAAGGCTTCGCTGAAATCGCAGGAGACGAAGGTGCAGTCATCGAATTCGGCTTTGGTGATCTTTTTGCCGTGCAGATCAATCCCCTCGAACTTCTCGGCAAATACGTCCATAGCGTCAATGATATGATAGAGTTTATTCATTTATTTCGAGTGTTTTTTCTAATAGCTGTCAAAAATTGATAATATAAATACCCTAACAATACTTTATTAAGAACTGCGACAATTGGATGATTCTCAAAGCATGGATCATCAATATTTATTATTGAAAGATACTGAAATGTATATTCAATCGTAACTTGATCGCGTACTATACAACTTGTGCCTGCTCCTACAACGAATATCCAAATTAATGTCAAAAACCAATCACGAGAATGATTTGAACTTAACCAATGAAAGAATGAAACAATTCCATCAAGTAAATCACTTGAAAAAAATCTACAATTTAAAAAATTTTCTTTTATACTATTCCAATTATTTTTTCTGTACTTTTCCAATTCCAATGCATGGTACTTATTGGAAGCAATAATATTTCCAATCTTTTCTAACTGATACTTGATAATTCGATAAGTTTCTTGTGATGTATGTTCTATTGATTCAGACGTATCAAGCCCTTTAATATTCAAAAAGGTCATCTCTTTTTCCAAATTGGCATTATCTAAATCCAGCCCACTAGAAAAAGTAGAATTTCGGATATATAAATAACCCTTAAAAGAAACATATTTAAAAACAACTTTTTCAGAAAAGCTTACCTCGTCAATAGCTACATACGATTTAAAATCCACATTTTCACACTTGAATAACTTTATCTCGCAATCAGATAATTCCACTGCTTTTTCGAAAATACAATCAATAAATTCAAGATACTCCAAATCTTTTTTAAAATATGTTTCATCTGAAAATTTGCAATCTTTAAACTTGAATTTTTTAATATCTTTCATAATTATTTCTTGAGGTTCACTGTTGGAATCATTTAAAATAATTGTTTTAATCCACTGACTCGAACCAAGAGAACAGTTTATTGAATCACGTTCAAAAGATAATAAACCACTGTTAAAATCGATTCCTTGAAAGATTAATACTTCATTGTCATATGTAATGTCCCTAGAAGTCAATTGAAATGTTTGGCCCTCTAAACTAAACGGAATATATACTCTTTCTAGCATTCTTTACCCATGCGCTTTTAATCCATCCGCAATCAGCATTTTCAGATACGATTGATAGGGAATATCGTTTTTATTCGCCTGAATTTTGAGCGTTTCGATCATATCGACGGGCATTCGGATCGAGATCGTTTTCGCGCTCTTTTGCAGTTTTGTGAGACGCACAGGCTTGGCTTTGTCCCAGTCGATATACTCGGTTGAGTCGTGTTCATCCCAAAACGCCGCAATCTCTTCTTCGGTTTTTAGTTCAGGCATTTTTTTCATAATAGGTTCTCTCCTTTTTGCTCATAGGTCGTGCCGATATCACCCTGATATGTTGCCCTCTCACTGTAAAAGCGACGAACAGCAATTGTCCATCATCAGTCTTTCCCAGCGCATAGCATCGGCATTCTTGCTCCGAATGGGCATTATCCTCATAGATGAGTAACGGTTCGTTGAAAAATATCTCTTCGATCAGCCAAAAATCAAGCCCGTGTTTGAGTTTGTTTTTCTGGATATTGCCATCATCCCAATCAAACCCACGTAATCGTTCGACATCGAGACAATCAAACATTACTCACCTTTTTCAAAATGTATTGAATGATTATATACATAATACCACATCATGTCAAGATAATACACCATTACTGAAAAGATTCAAAGCTTTTTCCCCCTCAACCGCAATGCATTCGTAATGACCGAGACCGAACTGAAGCTCATCGCGGCGGCGGCGATCATGGGGGATAGGAGTATCCCGAAATAGGGATAAAGCACCCCCGCCGCGATCGGTATCCCCGCGGTGTTGTAGACGAAGGCGAAAAAGAGGTTTTGTCGGATGTTGCGCATCGTGGCTCGGCTGAGGCGGCGGGCACGTACGATGCCGCGAAGGTCGCCGTGCACCAGCGTGATCCCTGCGCTTTCCATCGCGACGTCGGTCCCGCTCCCCATCGCGATCCCCACATGCGCCTGCGCGAGGGCTGGGGCGTCGTTGATCCCGTCCCCCGCCATCGCGACGATGCGCCCCTCCCGCTGGAGCTGTTCGATGATGCGCGCTTTCTCCTGCGGGAGGACCTCCGCCTCGATCCGCTCGATCTGCAGCTGTGCGGCGACCGCTTCGGCCGTGAGGCGGGCATCACCCGTCAGCATGACGATCTCTATCCCCTCATCATGCAGCGCCCTGATCGCTTCCGCGGTGCTCTCCTTGATCGGGTCGGCGACCCCGATGAGTCCCGCCGCATGCTCATCGACGGCGACGAACATCACGCTCTGCCCTTGCAACCGCAACCGGTCCGCCTGCTCCGACATGTCGAGCGGATCGATCCCCAGCCGTTCCAGCAGCGTCAGGTTTCCGACCGCCACGCTCCGTCCCTCCACGCTTCCGACGATCCCCTCGCCGCTCACCGACTCGAAACGCTCCGAAGGGGAAAGCTCGATCAAGCGCGCCTGTGCCCCTCTCACCACCGCTTCGGCGAGAGGGTGTTCGCTGGAGCGCTCCAGCGAGGCGGCCAGACGGAGGATATCGTTCTCCTCCAGCCCCTGCCGGACGATTAGGGAGACCAGCTTCGGTTTCCCCTCCGTCAGGGTTCCCGTTTTGTCGATGACGAGGGTGTTTACCTTCTCCATGATTTCGAGGGCTTCGGCGTTTTTGATCAATACGCCGCTGGTGGCCCCCTTCCCCGTTCCCACCATGATCGATATGGGGGTCGCCAGCCCCAGCGCGCAGGGGCACGCGATGATGAGTACAGCCACCGCGTTGATCACCGCGTACGCGAGGCTGGGTTCAGGACCCCACAGATACCAGACGACGAACGCCGCGAGGGCGGTGATGACGACGGCGGGGACGAAAACCCCCGCCACGGCATCGGCCACGTTCTGGATCGGGGCGCGGGAGCGCTGCGCCTGCGACACCATCGCAACGATCTGAGAGAGGAGGGTTTCGCTCCCGACCTTTTCGGCCCGCATGACGAAACTGCCGTTGCCGTTGAGGGTCGCGCCGATCACGCGGTCTCCCGCTTTTTTGGAGAGGGGGATCGGCTCGCCGCTCACCATCGACTCGTCGACGTAGCTCTCCCCCTCCTCCACGACGCCATCCACCGGTATCTTCTCGCCGGGGCGGACGCGCAGACGGTCTCCACGCTGCACCATCCGCAGGTCGATCTCCTCCTCGTTCCCGTCGTCGCGGACGATCGTCGCCGTCGTCGGTGCCAGAGCGAGCAGCAGCCGGATCGCCTCGTTGGTGCGGCTGCGGGCGCGCGCTTCGAGCACCTGCCCCAGCAGCACCAGCGCCGTGATGACCGCCGCGGCTTCGAAATAGACGGGAATCACCCCGTACATCCGCATGTGAGGCGGAAATAGTCCGGGAAAGAGGACCGCCACGGCGCTGTAGATCCATGCCGTAACGATCCCCATCGAAATGAGGGTGAACATGTTGAAATTGCGGGTGTGCAGCGACTGGACGCCTCGGGTGAAAAAGCTCCATCCCCCCCACCATACGACGGGGGCCGAGAGGATCAGTTCAACCCACTGGCGGACTCTGGGGTCGATCAGGGGGTTAAACGTCCCGGGCCACATCTCCGATCCCATCGCGCTGATGAAAACGGCCAGAGCCAGTACGGCGCTCACCCGCAATCGGCGTGTCAGCTCTTTTTCTTCGCCGTTTTCCTCATCCAAACGCACCTCTTTTGGTTCCAGCGCCATCCCGCATTTTGGACAGGTTCCGGGCCCTTCCTGCTCGATTTCGGGGTGCATAGGGCAAGTGTAAAGTGTGTGATCGATTGTGCAGCTGTGATCGGGGCATACGGCGGGGTTCGCAGTGGGATGCAGATAGGTTTCAGGATGCCCGGTAAATTTCATACGGCACGATTCGGAACAAAAATAGTAATGCGTTCCGTCCCTCTGCGCCTGATAGGGGGTGGATTCGGAGACCTCCATCCCGCAGACGATGTCTTTTACCATCTTGTCCCCCTTTCGTTGATTTGGAAAACTTATACATTTACCTCGATTTCATACCATTGTAGCACTTTTACGCGCCGCGCAATACGAACCGTATGTTAATATCGGTACAATGGCACATACTATTTTCGGAGCGATAAACCGTTTGGAAGCGCATCTCTCAGCCGTCCGTATCGTCCATGAAAACGATCGTTTCGTCGTCGCCGCCAAGCCGGAGGGGGTCAATTTCCACTCCGAAGAGGAGGCGGGATTCGTCGTTCGCTTGAGCGAGCAGCTGGGCCAGTCCCTCTTTAGCGTCCACCGTCTCGACAAAATGACCTCTGGGCTGCTGATCCTCGCCAAAAGTCCCGAAGTGGCGGCGGAGTTCACCCGTATGTTCGAGTCCAGAGAAATCGAGAAATACTACCTCGCCATCAGCACCCGCAAACCCAAAAAAAAGCAAGGGTGGGTCAAAGGGGACATGGCCAAGGCCCGACGGGGGGACTACAAGCTCCTCACGACGATGACCAACCCTGCGATCACCCAGTTCATCAGCGCCTCGCTCCGCCCCAACGAGCGGGTTTTCCTCGTCAAGCCCCATACGGGCAAAACCCACCAGATCCGCGTCGCCCTCAAATCGCTCGGCTCACCCTGTGCTGGCGACGAGCGCTACGCCGCCGCCGATGATGCTCATAAAGAGGATCGGGGCTATCTGCACGCCTACGCGCTGCGCTTTACATTCGGAGGGGAGGCGTTTTCGTTCGTCCTCCCCCCAGAGGAAGGGGAGCGGTTTACGAGTGCGGAGATGAAAGAGCAGCTGGAGGAGTGGAGGGAGCCGTGGAACCTCTTTTGAACCGATTGATCGACACACCGCTGGGATCGATGATCGCTGCCACCGACGGCGATGCGATCGTCTCGCTCGATTTCGCGGACGAAGGGGGGGACATCCCAAACTCCGACCATCCCCTGCTGCTGCGCCTCGAAAAAGAGCTGGGGGAGTATTTCGCAGGCAAGCGGCGCACCTTTGACCTTCCCCTCGCACCGCAGGGGACGCCGTTTCAAAAAAAAGTCTGGGAGACGCTGCGAACCATCCCCTACGGGGAAACGATCTCGTATGCGCAAGAGGCCGAAAGGTTCGGCAACCCCAGAGCGGTCCGTGCCGTGGCCAGCGCCAACGGACGCAACCCGATCAGCATCCTCATCCCCTGCCACCGCGTCATGGCCACGGGGGGCGGACTGGGCGGATACAGCGGCGGCGTGGAGAAAAAAGCGTTCCTCCTCGCACTGGAACGGCAGCCAAAATCACGGTAAAATACTCCAAACTCTACAAGGAGCACCCATGCATCTCTCTACCCTATTTGTCGGCGTGTTGCTCGCCTCATCCCTCGATGCAGGCGAATTTACCCTCCGCAGCCACGACCTTGCCGGACAACTGACCAAAACGCAGGAGTTTTCTGGCTTCGGCTGCGACGGGAAAAACATCTCTCCCGAACTCCACTGGAGCGACGCCCCCAAAGGGACCAAGAGCTTCGCGGTGACCGTCTACGATCCCGACGCCCCTACGGGGAGCGGATGGTGGCACTGGGTCGTTTTTAACATCCCCGCCTCCGTGACCTCCCTCCCTGCCGATTTCGGCAACACGGCGAAAAAACAGCCCATCAGCGCGGTGCAGAGCATCACCGACTTCGGCAAAACCGGATTCGGCGGCGCCTGCCCCCCCGTCGGCGACCGCCCCCACCGCTACATGTTCACCGTCCATGCCCTGAACGTCGATCATCTCGATCTGGACGAAAAAGCCTCTCCCGCCCTCGTGGGATACATGCTGACGATGCACACGATCGCCAAATCGACCCTCGTGTCGTATTACGGGCGCTGATCCGATACTACGGGAAGATCCTTCGTTCCAAACGTCCTCGTTGGGAATGCAGATAGACACTCCCAAGCTGGAGCTTGGGAGCGAGACAAAAATATGTAAATTATAGTTGGGTGTTATGAGGAGCAGTTTATGGACATCGCACCACTTCTTGAGCGTCTGCGAGCAGTGTCGAATGATGATCTACGTGCCAGCCTTCAAACACAGAATCTAAGTATTGATGATATAAAGTTCCAAACAGCCTTCCAATGCGTGGCTGCAAGTCACGATCTGAGTCGATCTGACATTGATTTTTGTGGTCCCCCAGATGTTCCAGTACAGGTAATTCGCGGTGGTCATCTGAGAGCATCTGTCGTCTTTATGATTTTTTCTACACTTTGCTACATGAGAAGTGAACATCTTGAAAGAGGACTAGACGATATTGCTGAAGATTCTCTGCTTCGCGCGTTCCGAGATATTTATCGCGCCGGCAGTATAAAGCGTGGTGAAGATACATTAGTTCAACATATTCGCAACGCCTTAACTCATGGCACATTTCAACTAGGACAATCCCCAGAGATCACCTTCATTGACAGAGAGTGGCAAGAAATTTTAGTTCTAGATCAAATCATGGAACTCTGTGAACACGTCCACAGGTTATACCATGAGGCTTTCTCCGATGCTGTTCCACGCCCACCGCATTGGGCAAAATATGGTCAGGCATAATCGTGAAATATAGCGAAATAGGCAGAAACAGGGGTCAGCTATTAAATCTTCAATTTTTATCGACCTTACTTTACAGAAACGATCAAGAAACTCTATTCCGTGATGCTATTTTCATGGTTTTCTAGCAGCCTTTTACCGTGTATGACAGCGACAAACAAAACCGTATTTGAATCGATTTTATAAATCAATCTGTAGCTATAGACAAATATTTCCCGAATAGTGCTATCGTTCAGCTCGGGGACGATACGCCCCAACTGCGTAAAGTCTCTTATGATTTCGGCTTTTTCAAAAATTTTCGATACGACAGATTTGGCATAGGCAGGAGAGTCTTTTTCGATGTACGTGGCGATGGCTTCTATATCTTCAAGAGCCTCATTCGACCATTCTAATTGGATAGCCATTTAGCCATTCTTGCTTTTGCATCTTTGTGGGAAGAAGTTTCCCCTTTTTGCGCTCGGCCAATGCCCTTTTTGATTTTTTCCGCAACGTAAAGATGGTACTGAATATCCTCATACGTGCAATTATCGGGAAGGTTTTGGATCATTTGCTGTGCTTCTTGTTTTACCGCTACCATGAATACTCCCTTTTTGTAAAATTATAGCATAGCTGTTTTTATGAATATTGTGTGAGAACTCCATCGAATCCGTTTGACTGATTTATTATCCATCCCGCGCTACACTTCCATCCATCAAACTGACAAAGGCATATTCGCATGACCCAAATTATCATTTTTATCGTCGTCGCGCTCCTCTTTTACTGGCTCTCGCGGGGGTTTGCCAAAAACAGCGAAACGTATTCGAAAAAACAGTTTTCGGGGTTCAAACTGACCAAAGAATCGCTGGCCTACAGTGAACTTGGGCTTTTTACCGCGCTGTGCGCCAAAGTGGCCAAGGCGGACGGGCGGATCGACGAGCTCGAGGCCGAGCTGATCGGCAACATGTTCACCGACATCAGCGCCCTCTTCCCCGATCCCGCCCGGACCAAAACCCTCCTCAAGGAGATCTTCGAGGAAGAGAAAAACGCCCCGCACAACCTCGACCGGGTCGCGCAGGCGCTTTATGATGCGCTGAAAAACGAACCGCACAAACGCCAGAAGATGGTGGAGTTTCTGGTCAACCTCACCTACATCGACGGCACCCTCAGCCAGAGCGAAGAGGAGATGCTCAAGCGGATCGGGTATTACATGGGGTTCAGCGAAGCCGATATGGGATCGATGATGGAACGTTTCAGTTCCTACCACCGCCACAGCGTCAAAGAGAGTTCGATCGATCAGGCCTATGCACTGCTGGGGATCACCGCCGCAGCTTCCGACGGCGAAGTGAAAAAGGCGTACCGCTCTCTGGTGCGCGAATACCATCCCGACATCATCAAATCCCAGGGGGCGTCGGACGAGTATCTCAAAGAAGCGACCGAAAAGGTCCAGGAGATCAACGCCGCGTACGAGACGATCAAAAAAGCGCGGGAAATTTTCCGCTGAGCTATCGATAAATGTTTTGAGCCTCTTTTTTTGTCCCAGAGGGCTGACTCCGCCGAGGATATTTCCATTCTATATAACTTTTTTTGTATATGTTAAATCTGAATCAACGTTTCAAAATTTATAACTACATGCAATAAAAGCTTTGAGTATTTCTTTGTCTTTTACAATTGGACTGTTGTATATCGACTCATCTAATTTTGTGTATGATGCCACACTTATAAGCTCCATATCTTTTGATATAGTGTATATATGCCTGATGCCTATTTCTGTGTTTATAGCCCCATTAGTCGAATATTCCGGGCGTTGTAGCGTTTCTTCCGATTTTTTTATACCGTAGTAGTAGTCGGTTAGCTTTTTACTCTCTTTTTTCAGCGATATAAACGGGATCAATATCGATTTTTCATAGGTGTACCTTCTTGAGTACTCTATACCAAGTTCATATCCATAATAAGTACCTGAAATATCATTCAGCACAAAAGCCGATATTTTGCCTATTTTATCTTTCTCAAATGTAACTTTTGCACCTACATCAACGGCATATTTTCTCTCTTGCATTCCATTTAGATAATCGGAATCTGAGCTTTTGTAGCCATCTAGCCTGCCTTTTGTAAATGCACCTACGCTAAAATAGTCATCTATTTTTTGCTCATATCCAGCTTCTATTCCTCTTAAATAGAATCCATTATATTTCACTTCAAGGTACGGAATCGCTAATACTTTACTTTTTGTTTCCTTGTAAGGTTGTTGCATATATGCAATACCTAATCCTACTTTTGTGTAATCTTGTGCAAAAACACAAACAACTGCTGCAAGTGATACTAAAACGATTTTCTTCAACTCTTATCCTTCAAATATTTTTACTATGTAGTTTAGATAGTTTTCAAACTCATTTTTAACATCATAATCCCTTAGAATTAGTGACTGTAAGTACATCCCATCTGATACAGCCATGGCTATTCTGGCATGTTTTTTGTATTCTTGCGGTAACCCCTTTTTTATAATTTCATCTTCAAAAATTTTGTCGATTATCTCAAACATAACGGCATAAATCTCTTCGTTAAATTTTCTTATCTGAGGGTTTGTAGTATTAAGATACATATGCAATACATCGTTGATAATTTTGTTACACATTTGATGTGCCTGACCCACATCATCGATGTGGCGTGTAAAAAACTTAAATAGTTTATCTCTAAAGCTAGTTTGCTTTGCTATTTCATCTTTCGCATGCTCTATTAGTTTGTAACTTTTGCGTTTTACTACTTCAAACACCAAATCCTCTTTTGTATTAAAGTAAGAGTAAAATTGTCCTTTGGACATTTTGAGAGACGAAATAAAACTATTTAATGAAAAGTTTTTAACACCTACCTCTATAAATGTGAAATATGCTAAATCGCATATTTCTTCAATTCTCTTTTCGAAATCAACTATTTTTGGCATTCCAAACCTTTTTAGACTAGTGGTCTAATATAAAGTAAATAAGCCTTAATTATTATTTAAACTATTGGTCTATTTAAATTATAGTTTATTTTTAAGATGATTTTGGTGAAATAAAATCCTTAAGAATTTTTTCATTCCATAGACCTAGATTGTCTTAAAAATCAATCTAACAATGGGAATGAATAATGCGCCGCTGCTTTCACCACTTTACCGTTCCCATCGAAAAAGAAAACCTCCACCGCCTTTTTATCCAATACCGACGTATACGTGATCGCAACGGAATCCGCCCCGACCAATACACTATTAAATACGAAATGCAAAGACTTTTAACTTTTCTCTTTCAAGCCTTCAAATCGTAAAACTCTGCCGAACACACCGTTTTTAAATCCTCAGGCGATAACTCTATTTCCAATCCTCTGCGCCCTGCACTCACATAAATCGTCGGGAAATTTTCCGCCGAGCTATCGATAAATGTCCTGAGTCTCTTTTTCTGCCCCAACGGACTCACCCCACCGAGGATATATCCGCTGGAGCGTTCAACATCCGCTCCCGCAGCCATCTCCGCTTTTTTGCCCCCTGCGGCTTTGGCGATTTGTTTCATCGAGAGCATAGATGATACGGGGATAATAGCCACAACCAGCTCTCTGGTATCAACCGTCACGATGAGTGTTTTAAACACTCTCTCAGGCTCAAGTCCCAACTTCTCTGAAGCCTCCAGACCGTACGACTGGTTTGAGGGATCGTGCGTATACGAATGGATTTGAAAAGCGATTTTTGCTTTTTTAGCAATATTAGTGGCAGGGGTCATTGTCTATCTTTCTCCTGCAAATGATACATCAATAAATAATATTTCATCGCACTATTATAGTGTAAAGTCAAAAAGGAGATCTTCATATGATTGTCGTTCACTAATTGTCGATATCAACAGACCTACGACTCTCATCTACCTCTTAAACGAATTGAAGTAAGGTAATCATAATCGTTGTAGCTACCATAAAAGAGTTTTAGGCAAATATACAAGACGATTGTTCTAACACAAGGCAAGAAAAATTTTTTACAATACTTCTACAATTTTTCTAGCGGAGGCTACTATGAAAATCGCACTCATCACCGGAGGAAGTAGAGGTTTGGGGAAAAGTATGTGTCTACATCTGGCTCAAAAAGGGTATGACATCATCTTTACTTACAAAAATGCGCAAACGGAAGCGGAAAATCTCGTCACGATGATTGAAGCAAAAGGAGGCAAAGCCATTGCACTCCAACTCGATGTCACCCAAATTGACACATTTAAAAGCTTTACCGACACCCTGACAGCAGTATTGGAGACGAATTTCAATGTCAAGCGCGGAGTTAAATTCTGCAGTTTTTTCTAACAATTTTTACGTTTCGTAACCTTAAGCGACGGGTTCATCC